>JACCEE010177912.1_pt1 | contig 32818 bp, 24 predicted proteins | sample 7449931 | NCBI WGS metagenome assembly JACCEE01 (sample SAMN15323457, study PRJNA562643) | freshwater metagenome | isolation source: river surface water | place: USA:Blue River Watershed | collected 2017-08-19 | reverse complement strand
TGCAGATCATGACCGAGGGCCCGCTGGGTGGCGCGGCCTTCAACAACGAATTCGGCCGGCCCAACCTGACCGGCTACTTCCGTGAATACGAGCAGGTGGTAGATGGCGTGCAGCGCGGGTACCACAAGCCCATCATGATCGCAGGCGGCCTCGGCCAGATCGACGCCACACAGACCAAGAAGATCGAATTCCCGGCCGGTACCTTGCTGATCCAGCTGGGTGGCCCGGGCATGCGCATCGGCATGGGCGGCGGCGCCGCCAGTTCCATGGCCAGCGGCACCAACGCGGCCGACCTGGACTTCGATTCGGTCCAGCGCGGCAACCCCGAAATCGAGCGCCGTGCGCAGGAAGTCATCAACCACTGCTGGGCGCAGGGCGCGGGCAACCCCATCCTCGCCATCCACGACGTGGGCGCGGGTGGTCTGTCCAACGCCTTCCCCGAGCTGACGAATGACGCCGGGCGCGGTGCCCGCTTTGACCTGCGCGCCGTGCCGCTCGAAGAGTCCGGCCTGGCGCCCAAGGAAATCTGGTCCAACGAGAGCCAGGAACGCTATGTGATGGCGATCGCGCCCGAATCGCTGGAGCAGTTCAAGTCCTTCTGCGAGCGTGAGCGTTGCCCGTTTGCGGTGGTGGGTGTGGCGACCGAAGAGCGTCAACTGGTTGTGGGCGACATCGACCTGGACCCCGTTCGCCCACAGAACCCAACCGTTCGCCCTGAGCTTGTCGAAGGGCAGACCCATGCGCAAACCATCTTTCGACAAGCCCAGGATGAACGGGAATCTGAAAATCGAACGGACCATGCAGTTGACATGCCCATGGACGTGTTGCTGGGCAAGCCCCCCAAGATGCACCGAGACGTCAAGTCTGTGCAGCGCCAGACGCAGCCCATCGACCTGACTGGCGTGAACCTGCAGGACGCCGTGATCGGCGTGCTCAGCCACCCCACGGTGGCGTCCAAGCGATTCCTTGTCACCATCGGCGACCGCGCCGTGGGCGGCCTGACGCACCGCGACCAGATGGTCGGCCCCTGGCAGGTGCCGGTGGCCGACGTGGCCGTGACCCTGGCCGACTACGCCGGTTTTGCCGGTGAGGCCATGGCCATGGGCGAGCGCACGCCGCTGGCGTCCATCGACGCCCCGGCTTCGGGCCGCATGGCGGTGGCCGAAGCCATCACCAACCTGCTGGCCGCGCCTATCGAGCTCCAGCGTGTCAAGCTCTCGGCCAACTGGATGGCCGCCTGCGGCGAGCCCGGCGAAGATGCTGCGCTGTACGAAACCGTCAAGGCCGTGGGCATGGAGCTGTGCCCGGCGCTGGGCATCTCCATTCCGGTGGGCAAGGACAGCCTGTCCATGCGCACGCAGTGGCAAGCCGATGGCCAGACCCGCAAGGTCACTTCGCCTGTGAGCTTGATCATCAGCGCCTTCGCCAGCATCGACGACGTACGCGGCACGCTCACGCCCCAGCTCGACAACCACACGGCCGACACCAGCCTGCTGCTGATCGACCTGGGCCGGGGCTCGCAACGCATGGGCGGCTCGATCCTGAGCCAGGTGCTGAACCAGAGCGGCGATGCAGTGCCCGATTTGCACGATGCCAAAGACTTGATCGCGCTCGTCAACGCCGTCAACGCGCTGCGCGCCCAGGGCCTGATCCTGGCCTACCACGACCGCAGCGACGGGGGGCTGCTGGCCGCCGCCGCCGAAATGGCCTTTGCCGGCCATGTGGGCGTGGCGCTGAACGTGGACATGCTGGTCACCGAAGGCGACGGCATCAGCGATAGCCGGGCCGACTTTGGCGATGCCAAGAACTGGGCCCAGCAGGTCAGCGCTCGGCGCGAGGAACTCACGCTGCGGGCCCTGTTCAACGAAGAGCTTGGCGTGCTGCTGCAGATCCGCACCGCCAACCGCGACGCCGTCATGGCAGTGCTGCGCGAGCACGGCCTCTACAAGCACAGCCACATCGTGGGCATGACCCGACCGGCGACGTCGAGCATCGCCAAAGGGCAGGGCGAGCTGGCCGTCTGGCGCGACACCAAGGAAGTCTTCAGCGCCAGGCTTGAAGACCTGCACCAGGTCTGGGACAGCGTGAGCTGGAAGATCTGCCAGCAGCGCGACAACCCGGCCTGCGCGGACGCCGAGCATGCAGCGGCCGGCCGTCCCGAGGACCCGGGCCTGCATGTGGCCCTGAGCTTCGATCCGGCCGACGACGTGGCCGCGCCGTTCCTGAACCTCTCGCGCCCCAAAGTCGCGATCCTGCGCGAGCAGGGCGTCAACTCGCATGTGGAAATGGCCTACGCCTTCACCGCTGCCGGTTTTGAGGCACACGACGTGCACATGACCGACCTGCAGACCGGCCGCGCCCGACTGCAGGACTTCAAGGGCGTGGTCGCCTGCGGCGGCTTCAGCTACGGCGACACGCTGGGCGCCGGCATTGGCTGGGCCCGCTCCATCACCTTCAACCCGGTGCTGGCCGAGCAGTTCAAGGGCTTTTTTGGCCGCTCGGACACCTTTGGCCTGGGTGTGTGCAATGGCTGCCAGATGTTCGCCGAACTGGCCGACATCATTCCCGGCGCCGAGGCCTGGCCGCGCTTCACCACCAACCAGAGCGAGCGCTTCGAAGCCCGCCTGTCCATGGTCGAGGTGCTCGATTCGCCCAGCCTGTTTCTGCAGGGTATGGCCGGCACCCGCCTGCCGATCGCCGTGGCCCACGGCGAGGGCTTTGCCAACTTCAAGTACCGCGGCAACGCGGCGCAGGCGATTGCCGCCATGCGCTACGTGGACAACGCGGGTGTGGCTACCGAGCAGTACCCGTTCAACCCCAACGGCAGCCCGGGCGGCCTGACAGCGGTGACGACGGCAGACGGCCGCTTCACGGCCATGATGCCGCACCCCGAGCGTGTCTTCCGCAACATCCAGATGAGCTGGACCAGCGGTAACCGCAGCGAACTCAGCCCCTGGATGCGGATCTGGCGCAACGCGCGCAAGTGGGTGGGCTAAGCTTGCAGGAGCGCGCCCCTGCGCGCGAATGCCTGATTCGGCCGCAGGGGCGGCCTCCTACAAGTCAGGCTCAGTTCCAGCCGATCACGTCCAACCCTTTTTCGGCAGCGCAACGCTGCACGAACTGGCGGTATGTGCTGTTGGGGCGCTCGCTCATGGCGCCCGCGGTGGCGCCCCCTGCAGCGCCCACCACGGCGCCTTGAGCGCCGCGTTTGACGGCATCTTCCAGATGGCCCCGACCGAACACCAGAGAACCCACGGCGCCCGTCACGCCGGCCACGGCCGCGCCCCGCATGGCGCCGCTGGCGGCCGCGTTGTCGCCCGGCTGCAAACCACTCTGGCGGGCCAAGGCCACGCACTGGTCCAGGTGCTGGCGGGCAGCGGCTTCGCCCATGGCCTTGTAAGCGGCGTTGGGGTAGAGCACCGGTTGTTCGCCGCGCAGGCCTGTGCCGGCGCAGCCGGCCAGGATGCCTGTGGTCATCACGAGGGGCATGGCCCACGCACGAAATGGTCTGTTGGTCATGGATGTTCTCCCCTCTGATCTGCAGTCCAGACAATAGCAGCCAAACCCAGCGGCGCGATGTTCCAGAAACAAAAAAGCCAGTCAGGCGGGGCTGACTGGCTGGTCGCGATGGCGAATGCCGAGGGTACTCAGGCCACCCCCAGGTAGATCTGCCGGATGTGGTCATCGCGGCTGAGTTCTTCGGCGTTGCCCGAATGGGCCACATGGCCGTGTTCCAGCACATAAGCGCGGTCCGCGATGCGCAGGGCAGACAGGGCATCCTGCTCGGCCATGAGGATGGCGACGCCGCTGTCGCGGATTTGCCGGATCGCATCGAAGATCTCGTGCTTGAGGCGGTGCGCGATGCCCACCGAGGGCTCGTCGAGCAGCAGCAAGCGGGGGGCCCCCATGAGGGCGCGGCCGATGGCCACCATCTGCTGCTGTCCGCCCGAAAGCGTGCTGACCATTTGCGAGGTGCGGTCGCGCAGGATCGGGAACAGGCTGTAGACCCGCTCGAGATCACGCGCGACGGCGTCGGCGTCGTCACGCAGGTAGGCGCCCAGCATCAGGTTCTTGAGCACGGTCAGCTCCGGAAACAGGCGCCGGCCTTCCGGACAGTGGCAGATGCCCCGGCCGACCACCTGGTGGGCGGCAAAGCCATGCAGGGAGTTGCCTTCGAAGCTGAGCGTGCCACTGGAGGTCATCATGCGCGAGATGCATTTGAGCAGCGTGGATTTGCCGGCCCCGTTGGGTCCCAGCACCGCCACGAACTCGCCCGGTGCGATGCGCATGCTGACGTTTTCCAGCGCCAGGGCCTTGCCGTAAGAGGCGTTGAGCTGTTCGATTTCAAGCAGCATGTTCGGGCTCCTGTTTGCCGATGTAGGCCTCGATCACCTTGGGGTTCTTGACGATCTCCTGCGGCACACCGGTGGCGATCACCTGACCGAAGTCGATGGCCACCACCCGCGAGACCAGCTGCATGAATTCACGCAGCTTGTGCTCGATCAGCAAAATCGTCAGCCCCTTGTTGCGGTGCAGGTCACGGATGAGTTCACTCAGCGATTCGATCTCGGCCGAGCCCAGCCCGGCGAACGGTTCGTCGAGCAGCAGCAGCCGGGGCTCCGTGGCCAGGGCACGCGCGATTTCGAGCCGCCGCTGGTCGCCATAGGACAGCAGTTCCGAGGGCGAATCCTCCTTGCCGGCCAGGCCCACCTGGGCCAGCAACTGCATGGCCCGGGCGCGCAGATCGGTGGAATGCACGCGGGGGCCGTAGCTGCCGACCATCACGTTTTCGAGCACGGTCAGACCCACAAACGGACGGCACAGCTGGAAAGTGCGGGCCACCCCCAGGCCCACCACCTTGTGCGGGGCCATGCCGAGAAGCGGTTGACCGTCGAGCAGCACCTGTCCATTGTCGGGACGGATGAAGCCGGTGAGCAGGTTGTAGAGCGTCGTTTTGCCGGCGCCGTTGGGACCGAGGATGCCCAGGATTTCTCCGGTTTCGACCTCGATGCTGACATCCTTGACGGCATGCAGGCCGCCAAAGCGCTTGTCCAGGTTCTTGACAGACAGCAGGCTCATGAGCGACCTCCTGACAGACTGCGGCGAACGCGTTCCCAGGTCGGGGCCACCAGGCCTTGCGGCAGGTAAAAGAGGATCAGGATCAGGGCCACGCTGTAGACCATGAGACGCCACTCGCCGAAGTTGCGCAGCAGCTCGGTCATCAGGGTCAGCAGCAAGGCACCGCCGATGGCGCCGTAGATCGAGGCCATGCCGCCCACGTACACCATGGTGATGATGGTGATGGATGTGACCACGGCAAACAGCTGCGGGCTGACCTGCAGCTGGTAGTGCGCGTACAGCGCACCGCCCATGCCGGCCACGCCGGCACTGATGACCAGCGAGGCGATCTTGTAGAAGGTCACGTTCAGACCTGCTGACTGGCAGGTGGCCTCATCGCCACGGATGGCCTTGAGGATCAGCCCCCAGCGTGAGCGGGCCAGAGCGACCAGTACCACGGTGGTGACCACCAGCACCGCCAGTACGAACCAGTAAAAGTGCAGGGGAGAACGGATCAGCGGCTCGATGCCGTTGATGCCTTCTTCGCCACCGGTGTACTCCCAGAAGATCAGCATCAGGCGCTGCATGATCACGGCACCCGAGAGCATGGCCAGGGCAAAGTAGGGCCCTTTCAGGCGCAGCGTGGGAATACCCATGATCAGGGCAAACACCACAGCCATGACCACCGAGGCCGGCAGACTCCACCAGGCGTTCATGCTCCAGACGGTGTTGAGGAAGCCGGCTGTGTAGGCCCCCACGCCGATGAACAGCGAATGGCCGAAGTTCTCCCGACCGGTCAGGCCGGACATGAAGTCCCAGCTGACCGACCAGATGCCGTAGATGGCGGCAACCGTGAGCACCCCGATCAGGTAGCGGCTGTCGAACACCAGCGGCAAGATCGCCAGAACGGCGATGGCCAGCACGGCGCCACCGCGGTCGATGTTTTTCAATTGCATGGAAACCCTTTCAGAATGCAGCGCGTTTGCCGAAGAAGCCGGCGGGACGCAGCACCAGCATCAGCAGCGTGGCCGCCACCGAGACGATTTCGGTCCAGGACGTTGAGATGCCATAAGCGACCAGCGTTTCGGCATAGCCCAGCATGAGTGCGGCGACGATGCTGCCCGGAATCGAGCCCAGCCCACCCACCACCACGATGGCAAACGCCTTCACGATGGGCAGCAGGTGCATCGAGGGCTGCACCGACAGGAACGGGCCGGCCATGATGCCGGCCAGCGCGGCCAGACCCGCAGACAGGGCCATGACCACACCGAAGATGCGATCGCTGGGGATGCCCATGTACTGTGCGGCTTCCGGGTCCTGCGAGATGGCCAGGATGGCGCTGCCCAGACGGGTACGCTGGATGAAGGCGTACAACGCACCAATCGCTGCAACGGCCACCACCAGGGTCAGCAGACGCTGGCCGGCGACATCCACCCCACCGATGTTGAGCTTGGTGTCGACAAAGCTGGGCACGTTGCGGTATTCGGAGCCGAAGATCAGGAAGAGGGCCTGCTCGACCACCAGGGCAACCGCCAGACTGATCATCAGCACGGCCAGTTGGGACTTGCGCATCGGGCGGATCAGGACCCGCTCGACGCCCATGCCGAACAGGGCCACGCCCAGCACCACCAGGGGCGTGGCCACCACCAGGGGCAGTCCGGCGATGCTGGTCAACACATAGGCACCGTAGGCGCCCAGTGCATAGAACGAACCATGCGCGAGGTTGAGGATGCGGGCCACGCCGAAAATCAGCGTGAAGCCCACAGCCAGCATGGCGTAGATGGCGCTGGTGACAGCGCCGAAGATCACGATTTCAAGCACGCTTGTGTCCTGCTGTGTGCGTTGTGAACGTGCTTACTTGTTGAGCCACGGGGGCATGATCATGGTGCCGCTGCGCAGGGCCTTGGGCCAGATCACGGCGCGTTCGCCATTGGCCTGCCATTGCACGAACAGCATGTTCATGAACTTGCCGCCCGCCTTGACGTCGTGCGTTTCGTCAAATTCGAGCTGACCGGCTATGCCCACCATGCTGGTTTTTTCCAGTTCCTTGATGACGGTGTTGGTATCGGTGCTCTTGGCACGCTCAACCGCCTGTGCGTAAGCGTGAATGGCGTCATAGGTGCCAAAAGCGGTATAGACCGGCACACGGCCCGTGCGCTTCTTGAACTCGTCAAAGAAGGGTTGGGTCTTGGGGGTCAGCGGTGCGCGTACGGCAAAGTTGGCGGCCAGCTGGCTGATGGATTTGCCGCCCACGCGGTTGAAGAAGTCGTTGTCCATGGACTTGACATCGATGCCACCGTAGGGAATGGGGAAGCGCGCGTCATACCACTGCTTGGCAAACACGTCGCTGGAGGCGTGCGACAGGATCACCACCAGGAACTGCGCTTCGGAGCTGCGGATCTTGGACAGCAGGGGCGAGAAATCGGATGTGGAGGTGTCAAAGAGTTCCACGAAACGGACATCGGCACCGGCTTCGGTGGCGCCTTTGCGCAGGATCGGGACGAGGTCCTGCACCCACTTGGCGTTCTCGCCGATGATGGCGATTCGTTTGAGGCCGAGTTCACCCAGCAGGTGCCCGGAGATCCATTCGGTCAGGCTGCGTGCCTGGTGGGCCGCGTTGATCGGACCGACACGGAAGATGTATTTGTTGGTCTCGTAGTCCTGTTTGACTTTGGCCGTGATGGCCGGCGAGGCCGCACCCACGCCCAGGTAGATGGTCTTGGCAGAGGTGATGTGCGGCAGTTGGGCCAGCGTCACGCCGCTGGTGTAGCCGCCCACGATGACGTCGACTTTTTCATCTGCGGTCAGCTTCTTGATGGCGTTGATGCCGGTTTCGGGGTTTTCCGTTTCATCGGCCACCACGAAAGACAGCTTGCGGCCAAGCACGCCCCCTTTGGCATTGACCTCGTCGATTGCGATCCTGGCCGCATCCTGCGTGTCACGACCCACCTGCAACTGCACGGCAGTGGTCAGGCCGATCTTGATGGGGGCCTGCTGTGCCATGACGGGAAGCATGGCTGCAGATGCGGCAATCGCCGCTGCAGCCTGGGTGAACGCGCGCTTGGAAATAGGGTGTCCGAACATGCTTGTCTCCTGGTGGTGTGGTGGTTGTGAGTGCGCAATCGGCAGAGGTTCTGACCAACTGCTTTTTTCATTTAGGCACGTTTTTTTTCAGCTGCCAACCCGCATCGACCGACGGCATGGAACATCGGTGACAAGCAGTCGCGGACTCGACAAAGCCCCGCGTGCATTGCGACCACACTTGGCTTCTCATGTCCGGGACGCCTGTGCGCGGCCCGGTCCGACCCTACTTGGCGCAGAGGATTGGCATGGCTCAAGCGCAACCCGTTGGCGGCACCTTGTTCACCACCGACAAAAAACCTGCACACGCCGCTGGCGGCATGGTGGTGACCAACCACCCGCTGGCTTCAGCGGCCGGCATGCAGATGCTCGCTGCCGGTGGCAATGCGGTGGATGCCGCGGTGGCGGCGCTGTTTGCACTGACCGTGGTCGAGCCCATGATGGTGGGCATCCTGGGCGGGGGTTTTGCCCACCTGCGCCTGCCTGATGGCACGCACGCCGTGCTGGAAGGGCAGGGGCAGTGCCCTCATGGCGTGGGCCCTGACACCTTCGAGCCCGATCCCCATGCACCGCCAGGCGCGCTGGAAAGCATTGGCCGCAAGCACAGCCTCGGACGCGCAGCAGTGGCCACGCCCGGCACCTTGCTGGCCTGGTGCCAGATGCTGGAGCGGCATGGGCGCATGTCCCTGGCCGATGTCATGGCCCCGGCGATGCAGCATGCCCGTCAAGGCTTTCGCATCACCCCCTACCTGTCCGAGTGCATCGCCGACACCGCGGCCGATCTGGCGCTGGACCCGGAGATCGCCAGTGTGTTCATGCCCGGCGGACGTGCTCTGCAGGCCGGAGACCGGTTGGTGCAGCCCCGCTACGCTGAAAGCCTGGCACTGATCGCGCAGCAGGGCGCACAGGCCGTCTACGCAGGCCCTCTGGGGCAGGCACTGGTCGATGACATGGTTCGTCGTGAAGGCCACCTGACCATGCAGGATCTGCGCACTTACCGCACCCGTGACCGGGAAGCGTTGCGCAGCACTTACCGGGGTTTTGAAATCATCGGCCCGCCACCGCCGTGTGCCGGCGTGTTGCACATCGGCCAGATGCTGCGTGTGCTGGAAGGCCTGGATGTGCGCGGCATGGGGTTTGGAACGGTGCAGGGCACGCATGTGCTGGCCGAGGTCATGAAAATGGCCTTTGCAGACCGTCTGGCGGTCACCGCCGATCCCGATTTCGTCCCCGTGCCTGTAGAGCAGCTGCTTTCGCCGTCCTATGCGGACCAACGTCGTGCCCAGCTGGACCTGACACAGGCCCGCGGCTGGTCAGCCGGAGAAGCGCTGGGCCATCGCGAAAGTGCCAACACCACCCATGTGACGGTCGCTGACCGGGAGGGTTTTGTGGTCAGTGCGACACAAACCATCAACTCGCTGTTCGGCGCGCGCTACATGGTGCCGGGCACCGGCGTCATTCCCAACAACTACCTGTACGTGCTCGATCCGGGGCCAGGACGCGCCAACTCGATCGCCCCGGGCAAGCGGGTGACCTCGTCCATGGCGCCTTTGATCGTTCTCCGCGACGGCCAACCGCGCTACGCGCTGGGTCTGCCTGGCGGACTGCGCATCTTCACCTCCGCGCTGCAGGCACTGGTGAACCTGATTGACCATGGCATGCCCCTGCAGGCGGCGGTGGAAGCGCCCCGCCTGTGGACCCAGGGCTATGAGCTGGAACTGGAGCCCGCTTTCCCGGATGCCCTGGTGACACAACTCAAGGCCATGGGGCACCACACCGTGCGCGTGCCCAATGTCGGCGGCGGCATGAATGCCATCGAGTTCATGCCCGATGGCTCGCTGCAAGGTGCGGCCTGCTGGCGCGCCGATGGCACCCCCATAGGCATGGGCGGCGGACTGGCACGTGCCGGCGTCCGTTTTCTGCCTGAAACCCGCAAGAACTGAACCACACCCATCACCACGGAGACAACATGAACGCACCTTTGCCCGACGCCGTACGCCAGGCCCTGGAAACCGTCACGCTGGACGACAAATACAGCCTGGACACCGGCCGCGCCTTCATGAGCGGCGTGCAGGCCCTGGTGAGGTTGCCGATGCTGCAGCGACAGCGCGATGCGCTGCAGGGCAAGAGTACGGCGGGGTTCATCAGCGGTTACAGGGGTTCTCCGCTGGGCACCTACGACCAGGCCTTGTGGAGCGCCAAGAGCCATCTCCAGGCCCAGAACATTGTGTTCCAGCCCGGTGTGAACGAGGAGCTGGCCGCCACTGCCCTGTGGGGTACGCAGCAGCTGGGCTTTGCGCCCGCGGGGACCCACAAGTTCGATGGCGTGTTTGGCATCTGGTACGGCAAGGGGCCGGGCGTGGACCGTTGTTCTGATGTCTTCAAACACGCCAACATGGCGGGCACCACCCCTTGGGGGGGCGTGCTGGCCGTGGCGGGTGACGACCACCTGGCCAAGAGCTCGACAGCTGCGCACCAGAGCGACCAGATTTTTCAGGCCTGCAATTTGCCGGTGTTCTTCCCCAGCTCGGTGCAGGAGGTGCTCGACATGGGGGTGCACGGCATTGCCCTGAGCCGCTATGCCAGCCTGTGGTCGGGCATGAAGACGATTCAGGAGATCGTCGAGTCCAGCGCCACCATCGAGATCGACCCGCAGCGGGTGCAGGTGGTTCTGCCACCGCTGGAGCTGCCCGCAGGCGGCCTGCACATCCGCTGGCCGGATGCCTCGCTCGATCAGGAGCAGCGCCTCTTCGACCATAAGCTCAAGGCGGTGCTGTCCTACATCCGGGCCAACCGACTCAACCACACCGTGGTGCAGGGGGCCCATGACCGTCTGGGCATCATGGCCAGCGGCAAGGCATGGAACGACACCCGTCAGGCCTTGCTGGATCTGGGGCTGGATGACGCCACATGCCAGCGCCTGGGGATACGCCTGCACAAGGTAGGGGTGGTCTGGCCGCTGGAGCCCGATTCGCTGCGCGAGTTTGCAAGTGGCCTGAAGGAAGTCATCGTTGTCGAAGAAAAACGCGCCCTGATCGAACCCCAGGTCAAGGAAGCGCTGTATGCCTGGCCGGACGGAATGCGCCCGAGGGTACTGGGCAAGTGGGAGCAGGACGATGCCGCGCTGTATGGTGCCAGCGCCTTGCTGCGCGCCAATGCCGATCTGACCCCGCCCCTGATCGCGCGTGCTCTGGCCCGTCGCCTGCTGCAGCTCGAACTGGACGCAGACACACGCGCCCGCATCGAGTCCCACCTGGCCTTGCTGGACGCCAAGGAAAAGTCCTTGCAAGCCGCCAGCCAGTCCGGCATTGGCGAGCGCACGCCCTGGTTCTGCTCGGGCTGTCCGCACAACACCAGCACCCGCGTCCCCGAAGGCTCACGCGCCACGGCCGGCATTGGGTGCCACTTCATGAGCGTCTGGATGGACCGCAACACCGCCGGTTTCACTCAGATGGGCGGTGAAGGCGTGCCCTGGGTGGGGCAGCAGCCTTTCAGCCGTGAGCCGCACATCTTTGCCAACATTGGAGACGGCACTTATTTCCACAGCGGCATGCTCGCCATTCGCCAGAGCGTGGCTGCCGGCGTGAACATCACTTACAAAATCCTCTACAACGACGCAGTCGCCATGACCGGCGGCCAGCGCGTGGGTGAGCGCCCTGAGGGTCACAGCGTTGTCCAGATCGCGCAAAGCATGCGGGCCGAGGGCGCGCAGCGCATCGACGTGGTGACCGATGAACCCGAAAAATACAAAGGCGTGGCCCTGGCCGAGGGCGTGACGGTGCACCACCGCGACGAACTCGACCGCATCCAGCGCGAGATGCGCGAAATCAAAGGGACCACGGTCATCATCTACGACCAGACCTGCGCCACCGAAAAGCGCCGCCGCCGCAAGCGCGGCACCATGGTCGACCCAGCCGTGCGCGTGGTGATCAATGAGCTGGTGTGCGAGGGTTGCGGTGACTGTGGCGTGCAGTCCAACTGCCTGTCGGTGGAGCCGCTGGAGACCGAGTTCGGCCGCAAACGCACCATCAACCAGAGCACCTGTAACAAGGACCGCAGCTGCCTCAAGGGTTTTTGCCCCAGCTTCATCACCGTTGAAGGTGGGCAATTGCGCAAACCCACCCGGTCGGCCGCTGCCTTGCCGGATGCGGTGAGCGCCTTGCCTGAGCCGGTGCAAGCTTCACTGGCCCAGCCTTACGGGCTGGTGGTGGCGGGCGTGGGGGGCACCGGCGTGATCACCATCGGCCAGCTGCTGGGCATGGCCGCGCACATCGACGGAAAGGGCATCGTGACACAGGATGCGGCGGGCCTGGCGCAAAAAGGGGGCGCCACGTGGAGCCATGTGTTGCTGGCCCAGGACCAGGCGCAGATCCGCACCACCCGGGTGAGCATGGCCGCGGCCCATCTGGTGATCGGATGCGATCCGATCGTCACCGCCAGCCGCGAGACCACCTTGCGCATGCGCGAGGGGTTCACCCATGTGGCCCTCAATGCCTACAGCACGCCCACGGCCGCCTTTGTGCAAAACACCGAATGGCAAAACCCGGCTGACCAGTGCGTGGCCGAAATTGCCCGTACCGTTGGCGAGGCTCAGCTCTCGGCCTTCAATGCCGATGCACTGGCGCGTCAGATGCTGGGCGACACCATCTACGTCAACCCGATGATTCTGGGTTACGCATGGCAAAAGGGCTGGATCCCGCTGAGCCGCGAGGCCCTGCGCCGGGCGATCGAGCTCAACAACGTGGCCGTGGCGAACAACCTGGCCGCCTTTGAATGGGGCCGTTATGCCGCGCACGATCCCGCGGCGGTGGGCAAGCTGCTGGCGCCTGTGCAGACCATTTCGTTTGTCAAGCGCGAGCCGCTGGAGACCCTGGTGCAAAAACGCGCCGATTTCCTGACCCATTACCAGAACGCGGCCTATGCACGCGACTACACGGATTTCGTCGACAAGGTGCGTCAAGCCGAGGCTTCCCTGGGCAAGACGGCTTTGACCGAAGCGGTGGCCCGTGGGCTGTTCAAGCTGATGGCCTACAAGGACGAGTACGAGGTGGCTCGCCTGCATGCCGATCCGGCGTTTTTGTCGCGCATTGAAGGCATGTTCGAAGGCGATTACAAGGTGCGCTACCACCTGGCGCCGCCTTTGCTGGCTTCGCGCAACGACAAAGGTGAGTTGGTCAAGCGCTCATATGGCTCGATGATGCTGTGGGGTTTCAGGGTGCTGCGGCATCTGAAATTCCTGCGTGGCACAGCGCTGGACCTGTTTGGACGGACCGAGGAACGGCGCACCGAGCGTGCCCTGATCCAGGAATACAAATCGGCCATCGACACCGTTCTGGCCGGGTTGAAGGCCGACAACCATGCCCAGGCGCTGGAGATGGCCCGCATCCCGGAAAAAATCAAGGGCTACGGGCATGTCAAGGAGCGCAACCTGCGTGCGGTCCGCCAGCAATGGTCGGACCTGATGGCCCGTTGGCAGGCCTGATGTGCCTGTCCACCATGTTCAAGCGTCAGAGCAAGGAGAAACCATGACCATTCTTGTGGCTTATGCGCCCCGACCCGAAGGACGAGCCGCCCTGGACAAGGGCATTGAGATCGCCAAACGCCGCCACATGCGTCTGCTGGTCGTCAATGCCAGCGCCGGGGTTGGAGACGAAGACGGATCCTTTGCCGATGCCACCGAAGCCGAGCACATCGAGAAGCTGCTGGCGCAATCCGGTGTGGACGGTGAATTCCGTCAGTTCGTGCGCGGCAACGATGTCGTCACCGAAATCGAGACCCTGGTCAACGCGCACCAGGTGGAGTTGCTGGTGATGGGCCTGCGCAGGCGTTCGGCGGTGGGCAAACTCATCCTGGGCAGCGTGGCCCACGACATCCTGATGACCGTGTCCTGCCCGGTGCTCGCGGTCAAGGCCCGCTGAGCCAGGGGCAAGGGCGGGGTGCTCAATGCACGCCCGTCACCGGGCGGGTCTTGTAGAACTTGATCTGCGCCTCGGGCGTGGTGTTCAGCACGCTGCGCTTGATCTTGCCCACCACATGCATCTCGCAGGGCTTGCAGTCAAAGCGCAGGGTGAGCTTTTCCTTGCCGTTGATCAGCTGCAGCGGTTCGGCGCGGATGGTGCCCTGAACGCCGGTCACGCCCTTGGCCTGTTTGGGGCACAGGCTCAAGCTGAAACGCACGCAGTGCTTGGTGATCATCAGGCTGACTTCGCCTTCTTCTTCGTGCGCCTCATAAGCAGCGGCGATCACCTTGACGCCATGCTTCGCGTAGAACTGGCGGGCCTTGTCGTTGAAGACGTTGGCCAGGTAGCTGAGGGTGTCTTCGGGGTAGGGGGCAGGCGGCTCCACCGGCTGCGCACGCGTCAGGCGCTCCAGACCGGCGGCCCGGGCGGCTTCCAGCGCGGCCACTGCTTCGCGTCGCAAAGCGTTGAGTTGTGAAGGCGGCACGAACCAGGGGCGGGGCAGATCCAGCTGCACCTGCAGCGGCTCGAACACCGTGTCGCCCAGCTTGGCCAGTTGCTGTTCGAGTTTGGCAGCTGCGCTGACCGTGTCTTTGGGGGCCTGCCATTCGGTGGCCAGCTGCGCCGAGCCGGAAAAACCGGCTTCGTCGGTCAGCGACAGCTGCAGGCCGTCTGGTGTTTCGGACAGTTTCATCCACACACCCATGCGGCGCTCGGCGGACTTTTTCTCCAGCGTGCGCACCCAGCTCATGTCGCGGTTGCGGTTGACCTGTACCCCTTTGCGCAAGTCCTTGAAGCCGGCCATCGGGTCTTTTGGCCAGAGCTTCCAGTGGCCTTTCTGACCAGCAGGTTCGGCACGGTTGATCTGCAGGCCCACCAGTTCCTTTTGCAGGTCGTAGTAGCAGAGGCCGTCGCCGTTGTGGATCACGGCGGCGGGGTCGTCGGTGCTGATTTCCAGATGGTCGGCGGTCACCTTGTGCACCCAGCCGATCGGCTGGCCGGGGTTCTTGGGCGTGTCGAAAGCGCCAATGTCTTCCTTGCGCCCTTGCACAAAATAGTCGGTGAACTCGCGGTTGAAGTTCTGGTCGGGGTCGGGCGTGAAGCTGAAAGTGGTCTTGCCGTGCGAGGCGGGCGCCAGTTCGGGACGCTCGTTCAGGATCTCGTCGAACAGGCGGCGGTAGTGCGCCGTGATGTTCTTGACGTAGGCCATGTCCTTGTAGCGGCCTTCGATCTTGAAGCTGCGGCAGCCGGCGTCGATCAAGGCGCGCAGGTTGTCCGACTGGTTGTTGTCCTTCATCGACAGCACGTGCTTGTCGTGGGCCACGATGCGGCCCGCGCTGTCCTTGACCTCGTAGGGCAGGCGACACGCCTGCGAGCAGTCGCCGCGGTTGGCGCTGCGACCGGTGTGGGCATGGCTGATGTAGCACTGGCCGCTGTAGGCCACGCACAGTGCGCCGTGGACGAAGAATTCGAGGATGGTGCGGTCCGGATCGACCGCGTCGCGAATCGCCGCAATCTGCGGCAGCGTCAGCTCGCGCGCCAGTACGATTTGCGACAGGCCAGCGTCCTGCAAAAATTTTGCTTTTTCGGGGGTGCGGATGTCGGTCTGGGTGCTGGCGTGCAGCTGGATGGGCGGCAGGTCGATTTCGAGCAGGCCCATGTCCTGGATGATGAGTGCGTCCACCCCTGCGTCATACAGCTGCCAGGCCAGCTTGCGGGCAGATTCAAGCTCGTCGTCGCGCAGGATGGTGTTGAGCGTGACGAAGATGCGGCTGTGGAAGCGGTGTGCATGCTGCACCAGCCGGGCGATGTCCTGCACGCTGTTGTCGGCTGTGGAGCGGGCGCCAAAGGAGGGGCCCCCGATGTAGACGGCATCGGCACCATGCTGAATGGCTTCGATGCCAATGTCGGCGGTGCGGGCAGGGGAGAGCAGTTCAAGCTGGTGAGGGAGCATGGGGCTGGATTATCCCAAGAAGCAAAAAACGCGGCACAAGGCCGCGTTCATGGAGGAGCAGCTCCGGCTTACTGGATGCGTGCCTTGGCGCGCAGATCCTCCTGGAACTTGCCCATTTTTTGCTGCTGCAGTTGCTGGGCGATCTGCGGCTTGACTTCCTCGAGTTTGGGCAGCTGGGCGTCGCGCACATCGTCGACGCGGATGATGTGCCAGCCAAACTGGCTCTTGACCGGGGCAGCTGACATTTCGCCCTTGCCCAGCTTGACCATGGCGTCGGAAAACTCGGCCACATAGCTGCTGGCACCGGCCCAGTCCAGATCGCCGCCGTTGGCGCCGGAGCCCGGATCCTTGGAGTGTTTTTTGGCCAGTTCTTCGAACTTGCCGCTCTTCTGGATGTCGGCGATCAGGGCTTTGGCCTGGTCCTCGGACTCGACCAGGATGTGGCGGGCGCGGTATTCCTTGCCGCCGTTTTCCTTGACGAACTTGTCGTACTCGGCCTGGACTTCGGCGTCGGTGACGGGGTTCTTCTTCTGGAAGTCGGCGAAGAGTTCACGGATCAGGATGGTCTGGCGGGCCAGTTCGAGCTGGTTCTTGTATTCGTCGGAGGCGTCCAGGCCACGCTTGCGGGCTTCCTGCATGAAGACTTCGCGGGCAATCACCTCTTCCTTGAGCTGGCCGAGCATGTCGTCGGTCACCGGGCGACCCGACTTCTCGATCTGCGCCTTGAGGGCGTTCAGGCGGGCGGTGGGCACGGGCTTGCCGTTGACCACGGCGATGTTCTGGGCAAAGGCCGGGGTGGCCAGCAGGGCCACCAGAGCGGCGGCCAGCATCTGCTTTTTCATGTCTCAATCCTCAATCAGGGTGCAAAAAGGGCAACCGCGTTGGGTTGCCCCGGTTCAGATCAGCTCGATGGCCAGGGCGTGCAGTCCCTGGTCGATGAAATCTTGCAGCGCATCATACACAAGGCGATGCTTCTGGACGCGGCCCAGGCCTGCGAACAACGGTGAGGCAACACGCACACGCATGTGACTGCCATGGCCGCTCGGGCTGGCGCCAGCGTGACCGGCATGCAGCGCGCTTTCGTCGATGACCTCGAGTACGGTGGGCCGCAGGCGTTCGGTCAGGCGCTGGTGGATCCGCTGGGCGACGTCCATCATTCGTCCTTGGGCAGGTGGCGTGAGACATACAAGCCTTGGCCAACGATGAACACCAGGGGGAACACATAGCCCCAGAGTTTGAAGTCTACCCAGGCGTCGGTGCTGAAATAGGCGGCCACATAGCCGTTGGTCGCGGCCATGAACACGCAATACAGCACCCAGGAAATGTTGAGCCGGTGCCAGACGGCCGCAGGCAACTTGAGTTGCTGGCCCAGCAGGCTTTGCAACGCATTCTTCTTGAACACGCCATGCGCCACGGCCAGACCGATGGCGAGGCCTGCGTAGAGGATGGTGGGTTTCCATTTGATGAAGCGCTCGTCGTGCAGGCCCAGGGTGAGTGCCCCAAAGCCCAGCACCAGCGCCAGCGTGACCTTGTGCATGGTCTGCAGCCGGCCGTCCATGCGCCAGATGATCAGCATCTGCAACACCGTCGCTGCCATCAGGATGCCGGTGGCGTTGTAAATGTCGCCCATCTTGTAGGCGATGAAGAAGAGCAGGATGGGGAAAAAATCGATCAGGAATTTCATGCGCGCTGGCCGTGCCTGGCTTTTACAGAGGCTCGAAGTCTAACGAAGCCGAATTCATGCAGTAGCGCAGACCGGTGGGCTGGGGTCCGTCCTCGAAGACATGCCCCAGGTGCGCACCGCACTGCGCGCAGACGGTTTCCACCCGGACCATGCCGTGGCTGCGGTCCACGCGTTCTTCGATGGCCTCGGGGTTGGCGGCGCGGAAAAAGCTGGGCCAGCCGCAGCCGGCGTCGAACTTGGTGTCTGAACGGAACAGTTCGGCGCCGCAGCAGATGCAGCGGTAAATGCCCGGCGCCCAGTGGTCCTCATAACGCCCTGTGAAGGGCCGTTCGGTGGCCGCCTGGCGGGTGACGGCGAAAGCCACCGGTTCGGCCCCTTTGGCCGCCAGCACTTGCCGCCATTCGGCTTCTGTTTTTTCAATCTTGTCCATGGTCAGTCTCAGGAAGAACAACTGATTTCCAGTTGCCCGGCCCAGTCGGGCGGAAATCCGGCATAGGCCTGCATGCCGGGGTGTTCGTCAAACGGCGAATGCAACAGGTCAAGCAGCCGGTTGATCTCGCTGAAATCGCCCTCGCGGGCCTGGCGGATGGCCACCTCGGCCAGGTGGTTGCGCAGCACAAACTTGGGATTGGTGTGCAGCATCGCCTGGCCCAGCGCCAAAGGGTCGGCGGCACCCACACGCTCCCGGTAGCGCTGGCGCCAGGCTTGCCAGCGGGCTCGGTCGAGGAAGAGGTCATCGACAGACTGCCAGGCGTCTGTTGCACCCGGGTCATCCCACCAGCCCGCAGCCATCGACTCGCTCAGGCGGCGCCAGAAAATGGTGTAGTCGGTGCGTTCGGTCGCCAACAGCTGCAGCAGGTCTTCCACCAGCGTCCAGTCGGCTTCGCGCAAGTCCTCGGGGGCCAGATCGCCCGTCAAACCGAGCTTGGAGCGCATCGCGTCGCCCAGCGCGCGGGGGAAGACTGTTTTATAGCCTTCAAGCACCTGCACGGTCAGGTCCTGGTCGCCAATGAGCGGCAGCAGGGCCTGGCCCAGGCAATACAGGTTCCAGTAGGCGATGTTGGGCTGGCGCCCGTAGGCGTAGCGGCCCTGCGTGTCCGAATGGTTGCAGATGTGTCCGGGATCAAAGCCGTCCATGAACTGGAACGGCCCATAGTCGATCGTCAGGCCCAGCAGGCTCATGTTGTCGGTGTTCATCACGCCGTGACAAAAGCCCACAGCCTGCCACTGTGCCAGCAGGGTGGCCGTGCGCTGCTGCACCTCGTCGAGCAGCCCGGCATACACATTGCCATGCCAGGCCTGGGCGCGTTCATGGGCCACGGGCAAATGGTGTTTGATGGCATGGTCGGCCAGCGTGCGCAGGGCATCCATCTGGTTGCGGGCGGCAAAGTGCTCGAGGTGGCCAAACCTCAGAAAACTGGGCGCCACACGCGTCACGACAGCGGCGGTTTCCATCTCCTCGCGCATGACCGGTTGGGGCGAGGCCACCAGACACAGCGCCCGCGTGGTCGGGATGCCCAGGCCGTGCATGGCCTCGCTGCAGAGGTACTCGCGGATCGACGAGCGCAGCACGGCGCGGCCATCGCCCATGCGCGAATACGGCGTGCGGCCGGCGCCCTTGAGCTGGATCTCCTGTGGTCCCTGATCCGAGCTGGCTTCGCCCAGCCACAGCGCCCGGCCATCGCCGAGCTGGCCGGCCCAGACGCCGAACTGGTGGCCGCTGTAGACGGTGGCCAGCGGGACGCTGCCGGGCAACAGGGCATTGCCCGCCCAAAGGGCCGGATCGTCGAGCAGATCCAATGGCCAGCCCATCGACTGCAGCAGCTTGGTGTTGCGCGAGGCCCAGACAGGGGCACCCATGGGTGTCGGGTGCAGTCGGGTGTAGAAGTCCGGTCCGAGCTGCACCAGTCGGTTTGTCCAATTCAGGGGAGTGCCAGCGGGCGAAGTCATGGCCTGATTGTGGGCTTGCTGGAAAGCATTCGGGTTTTCTAGGGGTTTGTCTGGTGACTTCAAAAAAGCACGGTCGTGCAGAATGCCAGGTTTCAGCAGTATCCCGGAGAACAACATGCTTGGACAAATGCAGCAGCAACCTTTGCTGATTTCCTCTTTGATCGACTTTGCCGAGCGCCACCATGGCGACGGTGAAGTGGTGTCTCGCCGTGTCGAGGGTGACATCCACCGTTACACCTGGGCGGACGTGGCCCGTCGCGCCCGTCAGGTGGCCAACGCGCTCGATGGCATGAAGCTGGGCATGAGCGACCGCGTGGCCACGCTGGCCTGGAACGGCTACCGCCATCTGGAGCTGTATTTCGGCGTCAGCGGCTCTGGCCGCGTGCTGCACACCATCAACCCGCGTCTGCACCCCGAGCAGATCGCCTGGATCGCCAACCATGCCGAAGACCAGGTGCTGTGCTTTGACATGACATTCCTGCCCCTGATCCAGGCGGTGCATGCCAAATGCAGCACCGTCAAGCAGTGGATCGCCCTGTGCGACGCCGACAAGCTGCCCGCTGACAGCGGCATTCCGGGATTGATCAGCTATGAAGCCTGGATCGGTGGCCAGAAAGACAGCTACACCTGGCCCGTGTTCGACGAAAACAGTGCGTCGAGCATGTGCTACACCAGCGGCACCACCGGCAACCCCAAGGCGGCGCTCTACAGCCACCGCTCCACCATCCTGCACGCCTATGCCGCCGCCATGCCCGATGTGATGTGCGTGTCCGCGCGTGACGCCATCCTGCCTGTGGTGCCGATGTTCCACGTCAATGCCTGGGGCATTCCCTACAGTGCGGCGATGACCGGTGCCAAGCTGGTGTTCCCCGGCCCGGCGCTGGATGGGAAATCGGTGTACGAGCTGATCGAAGCCGAAGGCGTGACCTTTGCCGCGGGCGTGCCCACCGTCTGGCAAATGCTGTTGGGCCACATGAAGCCGGCCGGCCTGAAGTTCAGTACGCTGCAGCGCACGGTGATCGGTGGTTCGGCGTGTCCGCCGGCCATGATCGATGCGTTCCGCGAAGACTACGGCGTGGACGTGCTGCACGCCTGGGGCATGACCGAGCTGAGCCCGCTGGGCACGCTGTGCACGCTCAAGAACAAGCACAACAAGCTGTCGGCTGATGAGCAGATGAAGCTGCGCCTCAAGCAGGGCCGTTGCATCTACGGCATCGACATGAAGATCGTCGACAGTGAAGGCAAGGCGCTGCCGCACGATGGCAAGAGCGCCGGTGACCTGCTGGTCAAAGGCCCCTGGGTGATCGCCAGCTACTTCAAGCAGGAAGGCGGCAGCCCTCTGGTGGACGGCTGGTTCCCCACCGGTGACGTGGCCACCATCGATGCCGACGGCTTCATGCAGATCACCGACCGCAGCAAGGACGTGATCAAGTCCGGTGGCGAGTGGATCAGCTCGATCGACATCGAGAACATCGCCATGGCGCATCCGGCCGTGGCCATGGCCGCCTGCATCGGCATCCGTCATCCCAAGTGGGATGAGCGCCCGATCGTGTGTGTGGTCAAGAAGCCGGGGGCTGAAGTCACGCGTGACCAGCTGATCGCCTTTTATGAGGGCAAGACCGCCAAGTGGCAGATCCCGGACGATGTGGTGTTCGTCGATGCGATCCCCTTGGGCGCCACGGGCAAGATGCTCAAGACCAAGCTTCGTGAGCAATTGGTGGACTACAAATTGCCCGGACTTTGAAGGGGAATTGCGCGTGCTCAATGCCCACTTGACATGCGTCAGTCGCGCGCGCGATAGAGCCTTCGGGCAAACCCCGAGCCCGTTCAAATTGAAAGAAGTTACGCTGACATTGTTCTGATTCAACCAAGCAGGAGACAACGCATGAAGAACGCTTTTCGGATGATCGCCATCGCCGCACTGGCTGTATGCGCCACGGGTGCACACGCGCAAAAGGGTGAAACAGTCAAGATCGCCTGGATCGATCCACTCTCGGGTCTTATGGCGCCGGTGGGCAGCAACCAGCTCAAGAGCTTCCAGTTCTTTGCCGAAAAGTTCAGCGGCGCCAACAACCCCGCCGGCGTCAAGTTCGAGGTGATCGGCCTGGACAACAAGCTCAGCCCGGCTGAAAGCCTGAACGCGCTCAAGGCCGCGATGGATCAGGGCGTGCGCTACATCACCCAGGGCAACGGTTCTTCAGTGGCTGGCGCACTGATCGATGCGGTCAACAAGCACAACGAGCGCAACCCAGGCAAGGAAATCATCTTCCTGAACCATTCGGCTGTCGATCCCGATTTCACCAACAGCAAGTGCAGCTACTGGCACTTCCGGTTTGATGCCGACACTTCCATGAAGATGGAAGCCATGACCACCTTCATGAAGGACCAGAAGGACATCCAGAAGGTCTATCTGCTCAACCAGAACTACTCGCACGGTCACCAGGTGGCCAAGTTCGCCAAGGAAAACCTGGCCCGCAAGCGCCCCGACGTGCAGATCGTGGGTGAAGACCTGCACCCACTGGCACAGGTGCGCGATTTCTCGCCCTACATCGCCAAGATCAAGGCCTCGGGTGCCGACACCGTGATCACCGGCAACTGGGGCTCCGACCTGGCGCTGCTGGTCAAGGCGGCCAACGAAGGCGGCTACAACGGCAAGTTCTACACCTACTACACCGGTGTGACTGGCACGCCCACAGCCCTGGGTCAGGGAGGTGCGGGCCGCGTGTACCAGGTGTCCTACCAGCACTACAACATGGGTGGCGACATCGGCAAGTGGCAGGCCGAGTTCAAGCAGAAGTTCAACGACGACTTCTACACAGGCTCGGTGATCTCGATCTACAAGGCCCTGGGCGAGGCCATGGCCAAGGCCAAGTCTACCGACCCGGTGAAGGTGGCTGCAGCCCTGTCGGGCCTGAAATTCAACAGCTACCACGGCGAGGTCGAGATGCGCAAGACCGACCACCAGTTGCAGCAACCGCTGTGGATCACGGTCTGGCAGAAGGCCGACAAGAAGTTCTCCTACAGCCCCGAGAACACCGGCATGACGCTGGCCCCGGTCAAGGACTACCCGTCCTATGTTTCCAGCACGCCTACCAGCTGCCAGATGAAGCGTCCGGGCTGATCCCCTCGCATCAGGCAGTACCGGGCCCGATGACTCCCATCGTTGTCGGGCCCTTTTCTTTTTCGCCAACAGTCTCCACTGTTCCTTTCCTGTAGTACCGGCCGACAGGCCTGGAAGGTCCCTCCAATGGAGTTCTTCATCATTTCCATGCTCAATGGCCTGAGCTATGGGCTCCTGCTCTTCATGCTGAGCTCGGGGCTGACGCTGATCTTTTCGATGATGGGTGTGCTCAACTTTGCGCACGCCAGCTTCTACATGATCGGCGCCTACTTTGGCTACACCCTGGGAGGCCTGATCGGCTTTTGGCCGGCGCTGGTGCTGGCCCCCCTGGGCGTGGGCGCGCTGGGTGCGCTGTTCGAGCGCGTGAGCCTGCGCAAGGTCCACCCCTACGGCCATGTGCCCGAGTTGCTGGTCACCTTTGGCCTGTCGTATGTGGTGCTGGAGCTGGTGCAGCTCGTCTGGGGCCGCACCGCGGTCGAGTTCCAACCGCCAGAGCTGCTGCGCGGCTCGGCTTTCACCCTGATCAACCACGCCAGCGAAGGCCTGCGCCTGGTCTGGGGCGCTGCCCCGGCCGAGATGTGCGCTGCAGCCGACGCGACCATCCGCGTGGTGTGCTCACCGTTCCCGGCCACGCGTGCCTTCATGATGCTGATCGCGCTGCTGATGCTCTTTTCGCTGTGGCTGCTGCTCACCCGCACCCGCATCGGTCTGGTGATCCAGGCGGCGCTGACCCATCCGGAGATGGTTGAGGCCCTGGGTCACAACGTGCCGCGGGTGTTCATGCTGGTCTTTGGCGCCGGCACCGGCCTGGCCGGCCTGGCTGGCGTGATCGGTGGCAGCACCTTCGTCACCGAGCCCGCCATGGCCGCCACCGTGGGTTCGGTCATCTTCGTGGTGGTGGTGGTCGGGGGCATGGGCTCGCTCTCGGGGGCTTTTCTGGCGTCGGTGCTGATCGGCGTGATCCAGACCTTTGCCGTCGCCATCGACTACTCCTTCCTGGTCTTTGCCCGTGACATGGGCTGGCAGCTGTCGGCGGCCATGCAGGACAACAGTTTCGCCAAGCTCACCGTGTCCCAGGTGGCGCCGATCCTGCCCTACCTGTTCCTGGTGCTGATCCTGATCTTCCGGCCCAAGGGTCTTTTGGGTACACGGGAGGGTTGAGCCATGGCTGCTGTCTACAAATTCAAACCTTACAACGTGGGCCGCTGGATCATCTGGAGCCTGTTTGCCCTGGTGCTGCTGGTCGCGCCGTTGCTGTTCACCAGCAACCTCTCGCACACCATGCTGGCGCAGATGGGCATCGCCATCATCGCCTGCCTGTCCTACAACATGCTGCTGGGGCAGGGCGGCATGCTCAGCTTCGGCCATGCGGTCTACACCGGCCTGGGCTCCTACATGGCCATCCATGCGCTCAATGCGGTCAGTGCCGGCAAGCTGGCCATCCCGGTCAGCATGCTGCCGCTGGTGGGTGGCGTGGCCGGCATGGGCTTTGCCGTGCTGCTGGGCTGGGTGACCACCCGCAAATCGGGCACCCCCTTTGCCATGATCACGCTGGGCGTGGCCGAGCTTGTGTTCGCCATGTCGCTCATGTTCTCCGAGTTTTTCGGCGGCGAGGCGGGCGTGTCGGGCAACCGGGTGGCGGGCCAGCCTTTCTTCGGCATCACCTTCGGTCCGCAAGTGCAGATCTACTACCTGATCGCCGTCTACACCTTCGTGTGCGTGGCCCTCATGTACGCCTTCACGCAGACGCCGCTGGGCCGCATCCTGAACGCGGTGCGCGACAACCCCGAGCGGGTCGAGTTCATCGGCTACAACACCCAGCGGGTGCGCTATTTCGCCTTCATCATTGCCGGCTTCTTTGCCGGCATTGCGGGTGGCCTGGGCGCGCTGAACTTCGAGATCGTCACCGCCGAGGTGGTGGGGGCGCACCGCTCGGGGGCCTACCTGCTGTTCACCTTCCTGGGCGGGGCCACCTTCTTCTTCGGCCCCATCATCGGTGCGGTGCTCATGATCATTGCCTTTGTGCTGCTCTCGGAGCTGACCAAGGCCTGGCTCCTGTACCTGGGTCTGGTGTTCCTGTTCATGGTGATGTACGCCCCGGGTGGCATCGCCAGCCTGATCATGATGAACCTGCGGGTGGCCAAGTTTGGCAAGCTGCGCCAGATCTGGACCAGCTACCTGGGCCTGGGGGTGACCGCGCTGGTCATGCTCGCCGGTGCCGGCGCCATGATCGAGATGGTCTACCACCTGCAGCTGAACTCGGCGCTGGGGGATGTGGTGCGCTTCATGGGCATCCCGCTCAACGCCAAGGGCGTGGACAGCTGGGTCGGCGCCAGCCTGGTGCTTGTGACGGGCATCGGCCTCTTTGAGCTGGCGCGTCGCCAGTACGTGCTCGAGTGGGGCACGATCCAGGAAGAAATTGAAAAAGAAATCAAGCGTCGGGAGACTGCCGTATGAGTGCCTACGCCCTTGAACTCAAAAACGTCCGAAAAAGCTTTGGCAAGACCGAAATCATCCGCGGTGTGGACCTGGCGGTGCAGGCTGGAGAACGCGTGGCCGTGATCGGCCCCAACGGTGCCGGCAAATCCACGCTGTTCAACCTCATCAGCGGCCGTTTTGGCCCCACCAGCGGAGAAATCCTGCTGGGCGGCCAGCGCATCGACCATAAAAAGCCTTACGAAATCAATCGCATGGGGCTTTCGCGCAGTTTCCAGATCACCAACATCTTCCCCAAACTCAGTGTCTTCGAGAACCTGCGCTGCGCGGTGCTCTGGAGCCTGGGCTACAAGTACACCTTCTTCAAGTTCCTCTCCGGTCTGAAGGACGCCAATGAACGGGCCGAGGAGCTGCTGGAGATGATCGGCCTGGAAAAACGCCGCGACACCCTGGCCATGAACATGACCTATGCCGAGCAGCGTGCGCTGGAAATCGGCATCACGATTGCAGGCGGCGCCGAGGTCATCCTGCTTGATGAGCCCACTGCGGGCATGAGCAAGAGTGAAACCGCTCGCTTCATCTCCCTGATCCGCAAGGTCACCGAGGGCAAGACCTTGCTGACCGTGGAGCATGACATGGGCGTGGTGTTTGGCCTGGCCGACAAGATCGCCGTGGTGGTCTATGGCGAAGTGCTGGCTTTTGATACGCCGCAAGCGGTGCGGGCCAATGCCCGGGTACAGGAAGCCTATCTGGGCTCTTCCGTCGCCGATACCCAGGCAGGAGGACACTGAGATGTTGAAAGTGGACAACCTGCATGCCTATTACGGCAAGAGCCATGTGTTGCATGGCGTCAATTTCGAAGTCCGTCCCGGCGAGATTGTGGCCCTGCTGGGGCGCAACGGCTCGGGCCGATCCACCACCGCCAAGGCCGTCATGGGCCTGGTGGATTGCCAGGGCACCATTGACTGGAAAGGTCAGGGCATCCAGGGGAAAAAGGCCTACGAAGTGGCGCACCTGGGCATCGGCTACGTGCCCGAGAACCGCGACATCTTTCCCAAGTTGACCGTCCACCAGAACCTGCAGCTCGGGCAGAAAGGTTCGGGCAAAGGGTCCCGCTGGTCGTTTGACGACATGTACACCATGTTCCCTCGCCTGAAAGAGCGTGAACACACCGAGGCGGGTGTGCTGTCCGGTGGCGAGCAGCAGATGCTCACCTTGTGTCGCACACTCATGGGCGATCCTGACCTCATCATCATCGACGAGCCCACCGAAGGCCTGGCGCCCAAGATCGTCGAGCTGGTGGGGGAATACCTCAAGGAACTCAAGAACCGGGGTATTTCCGTGCTGTTGATCGAGCAGAAGCTGACGATCGCGATGAACATCTCGGACAGGGCGCTGGTCATGGGCCACGGCAGCATTGTTTTCGAGGGGACACCTGAAGAACTGCGCGCCAACAACTACATCCGCAAGGAGTGGCTGGAGGTTTGATCTTCCGTCACCTGCGGGACGGTTCAAGGGTTTTCCATGCCCGTGTCCTGTCCGCGTTCCATGTTAAAAACGAACGGTCGTTCTATTAATCGGTTTCGGACAGAGCTGACGATCAGCTTTTCCTAGCCTTTTCCCTATCTTCACGAAGGAATTCCAGCATGACAGCTGAATACAAAGTTCACGGCGACGTGGCGGTGATCACCCTGGTGAATCCGCCCGTCAATGGCCTGGGTCTGGCCACCCGCGTTGGCATCACCAATGGGCTGGAGCAGGCCAACAACGATCCGGCCGTCAAGGCCATCGTCATCACCGGGGCGGGCAAGGCCTTCTCGGGTGGCGCCGACATCAAGGAATTCGGCTCGCCCAAGGCACTGCAGGAGCCGAACCTGCTGTCGGTCATCCGTGCCTGTGAAAACTCTCAAAAACCGGTGGTCGCTGCCGTGCACAGCGTGGCCATGGGCGGTGGGCTGGAGCTGGCACTGGGCTGCCACTACCGCATTGCCGCACCCGGTGCCAGCATCGCGCTGCCCGAAGTCAAGCTGGGCCTGATTCCTGGCGCCGGCGGCACGCAGCGTCTGCCGCGCGTGATCGGCGTGGAGGCTGCCACCAACATGATCGTCAGTGGCGAGCCCGTGAAGGCTGAAATGCTGGCCATGCTGCCCGGCCAGAAGCTGTGGGATGCCATGGCCCAGTCGCCCGAGAGCCTGATGGATGAGGCGCAGGCCCTGGCCCGCAAAGTGGCTGCCGCCCATGCCGATGGCTCGCCCCTGCCACTGGTGCGCAACCTGCCGTGCAAGCATCCGCAAGGCGCTGCGTACTTCCAGTTTGCACGCAACATGGTCAAAGCCACGGCCAAGAATTTGCCGGCTCCGGTCAAGTGCGTCGACGCTGTCGAGTTCGCCACTACCAAGAAATTCGAAGACGGCTTGCTGGCCGAGCGCGAGATCTTCATCAACCTGATGTGGACGCCCGAGTGCCGCTCGCTGCGCCACATCTTCATGGCCGACCGTGCGGCCAGCAAGATCCCGGACGTGCCCGAAGACACGCCAAAGCGCGAGATCAAGAGCGTGGCCGTGATCGGCGCCGGCACCATGGGTGGTGGCATTTCCATGAACTTCCTGAATGCGGGTATCCCGGTCAAGATCCTGGAGATGAAGCAGGACGCGCTGGACCGCGGCATCGCGACCATCCGCAAGAACTACGAAGCCCAGGTCAAGAAGGGCAAACTCAAGCAGGACAAGTACGAGCAGCGCATGGCGCTGTTCAGCACCACGCTCAGCTACGACGATATCGCCCAGGCCGACCTGGTGATCGAGGCCGTGTTTGAAGACATGGGCGTCAAGGAAACCGTGTTCAAGCAGCTGGACAAGACCATGAAGGCGGGCGCGATTCTGGCGTCCAACACTTCCACACTGGATGTCAACAAGATCGCCTCGTTCACCAGCCGTCCGCAGGACGTGGTCGGCATGCACTTCTTCAGCCCGGCCAACGTCATGAAGCTGCTCGAAGTCGTGCGCGGTGAAAAGACCGGCAAGGACGTGCTGGCTACCGTGATGGCGATTGGCAAGAAGATCAAGAAAACGGCCGTGGTCTCGGGCGTGTGCGACGGCTTCATCGGCAACCGCATGATCGAGCAGTACAGCCGCCAGGCCGGTTTCCTGATCGAAGAGGGCTGCACCCCCGCGCAGGTGGACAAGGCGGTCGAGAAATTCGGTTTCGCCATGGGCCCGTTCCGCATGGGCGATCTGGCAGGCAACGACATCGGCTGGGCGATCCGCAAGCGCCGCTACCAGGAAAAGCCAAACATGAAGTACAGCAAGACCGCCGATCTGCTGTGCGAGATGGGTCGCTTTGGCCAGAAGACCGGTGCGGGCTGGTACGACTACCAGGCGGGCAAGCGCGATGCCATCCCCAGCAAGCTGGTGGAAGACATGATCGCCAAGCATCGGGCTGATCTGGGCATCACGCCGCGCAAGATTTCCGATGAAGAAATCGTGCAGCGCCTGGTGTACTCGCTGGTCAACGAGGCGTGCCACATTCTGGAAGAGGGCATCGCCAGCAAGGCCAGCGACATCGACATGGTCTACATCACCGGCTACGGTTTCCCGTTCTGGCGCGGTGGCCCCATGCTCTACGCCGACACGGTGGGCCTGTTCAACGTGGCCGAGGCCATGAAGCGCTTTGCCCGCAACCCCCACGACGATGCCTCGTTCTGGCAACCCGCGCCGCTGCTCAAGCGACTGGTGGCCGAAGGCAAGACGTTCAACTAAACAGCAATTTTTCTTGGGGACGGATCTTCAGCTCTGTCTCCAGCACGAAAGGGTTTTCATCATGACGAACGCAGTCATCGTTTCAACCGCCCGCACCCCTCTGGCCAAGAGCTGGAAGGGCGCCTTCAACATGACCCACGGCGCCACGCTCGGCGGCCACGCGGTGCAGCACGCCGTCGCGCGCGCCGGCATCGAGGCCGCCGAAGTGGAAGACGTGATCATGGGCTGTGCCAACCCCGAAGGGGCCACGGGCGCCAACATCGCCCGCCAGATCGCCCTGAAGGCCGGCATGCCGATTTCCGTGTCGGGCCTCACGGTCAACCGTTTTTGTTCCTCGGGTCTGCAGACCATCGCGCTGGCCGCCCAGCGCATCATCGCAGGCGAAGGCCAGGTCTATGTGGCTGGCGGTGTGGAAAGCATCTCCTGCGTGCAGCAGGAAATGAACCTGCACATGCTCAAGGACCCGAGCCTGGAGAAGATGAAGCCCGAGATCTACTGGAACATGCTGCAAACCGCCGAGCAAGTCGCCAAGCGCTACAAGATCGGCCGTGACCGCATGGACGAGTACGGTGCTGCCAGTCAGCAAAAGGCCTGCGCGGCCGCAGCGGCCGGCAAGTTCGACGACGAGATCGCGCCGATCACCGTGACCGCAGGCGTATACGACAAGACCCTGGGCCTGATCACCAAGCAGGTCACCGTGAGCAAAGACGAAGGTCTGCGTGAGGGCACCACGGTGGAAAGCATCAGCGGCATCAAGCCCGCGATCCCGGGCGGCGTGATCTCTGCGGGCAATGCCAGCCAGTTTTCCGATGGCGCGGGTGCCTGCGTGGTCATGGACGAAGCGCTGGCCGAGAAAAAGGGCCTCCAACCCCTGGGTCGCTTCCTGGGCTTTGCCGTGGCCGGATGCGAGCCTGATGAAATGGGCATCGGCCCGGTCTTTGCCGTGCCCAAGGCGCTGGCACGACTGGGCTTGACGGTCAACGACATCGACCTGTGGGAACTCAACGAAGCCTTTGCGGTGCAGGTGCTGTATTGCCGCGACAAGCTGGGCATCCCGGCCGACCGCCTGAACGTCAACGGTGGCGCCATTGCGGTGGGTCATCCCTACGGCGTGTCGGGCCAGCGCCTGACGGGCCACGCCCTGATCGAAGGCAAGCGCCGGGCTGCCCGCCGCGTGGCCGTGACCATGTGCATCGGCGGCGGCATGGGTGCCTGCGGCATCTTCGAAGTGCTCTGATGCACTGTCACGTGGATGGCTGATCCACACGAGGGCAGGGGGCATGATGCTTCCTGCCCTTTGTTTTTTGTCTTTGGTAGGAGGCCGCCCCAGCGGCCGAATCGGGCCTGCTGCACTGGCAGAAACCTTTATTCGCGAGCAGGGGCTCGCTCCTACAGGCTGAGTTTGTCTTGAAGGTCTGATCCGATGAGCCTGCGTCCCACCGTCGATTTTTTGCTTTACGACTGGCTGAAAGTGCCCGAGCTGCAGCAGCGCGAGCGCTTTGCCGACCACAGCCGTGAAACCTTTGATGCTGTGCTCGACACCTGTGAACGCATTGCCCGCGAGAAATACGCGCCGTTCAACCGCACGGTCGACATGGAAGAGCCGCGTTTTGACGGCGAAAAAGTCATCCTGCCCCAGGCCACGCACGAGGCCTGCAAGGCCTATGCCGAATCGGGCATGCTGAGCGCCGCGCAGGATTACGCGATTGGTGGCATGCAGCTGCCCTACACGGTTGAAGCGGCAGCCAACGCTTTTTTCGCCATGGCCTCCGTCAGCATTGGCTCGGGCATGCTGACCACCGGCAACGCCAACCTGCTCATGGCGCATGGCACCGAACTCCAAAAGCAGGTCTTTGCCTTCAATGAATTCAATGGCCGCTTCTCGGGCACCATGTGCCTGAGCGAACCGCAGGCCGGCTCCAGCCTGAGCGATGTGGCCACCCGTGCCGTGCCCGATGGCGATGACTTTCAAAGCGACCCGCTCGGCCCCCGCTACCGCCTGCGCGGCAACAAGATGTGGATTTCAGCCGGTGAACACGAGCTGACCGAAAACATCATCCACCTGGTGCTGGCCAAGATTCCTGACGCGAACGGCCAGCTGGTGCCGGGCGTCAAGGGCATTTCGCTGTTCATCGTGCCCAAGAAGCTGGTGGACACCCAGGGCCAGCTCACCGGCGAGCGCAACGACGTGGCCCTGGCGGGCCTCAACCACAAATGCGGCTGGCGCGGCACCACCAACACGCTGCTGAACTTTGGCGAGGGTAAATACCCGGTGCGGGGCAGCGATGGCGGTGGCCTTGATGGCGCCGGTAGCGGCGCCATAGGTTACCTCGTCGGCCAGAGAGGCGAAGGCCTCAAGTGCATGTTCCACATGATGAACGAGGCCCGCATCGGCGTGGGCATGGCGGCCACCATGCTGGGCATGGCCGGTTATTACGCCAGCCTGGACTACGCCAAAAACCGCCCGCAGGGCAGGGCGATGACCGCTGCCGGCAAAAATGCCGCCTCGCCGCAGGTGCGCATCATCGAGCACGCCGACATCAAGCGCATGCTGCTGGCGCAAAAGAGCTACAGCGAAGGCGCACTGGCCCTGGCCCTGTTTTGCGCTCGCCTGGTTGACGAGCAGCACACCGGCAGCCCCGAGGCCGCCAACGAAGCCCGCTTGTTGCTGGAGGTGCTCACACCGATCGCCAAGAGTTTCCCCAGCGAATGGTGCCTGGAAGCCAACAGCCTGGCCATCCAGATCCACGGCGGCTACGGCTACACCCGCGACTTCCCCGTGGAACAGTACTGGCGTGACAACCGTCTGAACATGATCCACGAAGGCACCCATGGCATCCAGGCCATGGACCTGCTGGGCCGCAAGGTGCTGATGGAAGAGGGCAAAGGCCTGAAGCTGCTGGCCGCACGCATGCAGGCCACCATTGGCCGCGTCTCACCCGACTGGCAGGCCGAAGCCCGGCAACTGCAGGACGCACTCCAGCAGGTGGGTGCCGCCACGCAAGCCGCCTGGCAAGGTGCCCAACCCGCCGAGGCACTGGCCAACGCCGTGCCTTATCTGCAGGCCTTTGGCCACACGGTCATGGCCTGGATCTGGCTCGATGTGGTGCAAAGCGCGCAGGACGATGCGCCCGCCGCAGTGGGACGCCGGGCCGCTGCCCGCTACTTCTTCCGCTACGAACTGCCCAAGATCGGCGCCTGGTTGCAGGTGGTCAGCTGCCGCGACAGCACCTGCGCCGATGTGCCCGAAGACGCTTTCTGATTTTTTTCAAGGAATACACCATGGCTCGCACCATCCAACAACTTTTTGACCTCACTGGCCAGGTGGCCCTGGTGACCGGCGGCTCGCGCGGCCTGGGCCTGCAGATGGCCCACGCATTGGGCGAAGCGGGCGCCAAGATCATGCTCAGCTCACGCAAGGCGGCTGACCTCGAAGAGGCCGCTGCGCAACTGCAGGACGCGGGCATCGATGCCCGCTGGATCGCCGCCGACTGCGGCAAGGAAGAAGACCTGCGCCGCCTGGCTGCCGAAACGGTCGAACGCATGGGACCGATCGACATTCTGGTGAATAACGCAGGGGCCACCTGGGGGGCCCCTGCCGAGGACCACCCGGTCGAAGCCTGGGACAAGGTGATGAACCTGAACGTGCGCGGCTATTTCATCCTGTCGCAAGAAGTGGCCAAACGCTGTTTCATCCCGCGCGGCAAGGGCCGCATCCTGAACGTGGCGTCCATAGCCGGCCTGGCGGGCAACCCGTCAGAGATGAAGACCATTGCCTACAACACCTCCAAGGGGGCAGTGATCAACTTCACCCGCGCC
>JACCEE010743271.1_pt1 | contig 32842 bp, 34 predicted proteins | sample 7449931 | NCBI WGS metagenome assembly JACCEE01 (sample SAMN15323457, study PRJNA562643) | freshwater metagenome | isolation source: river surface water | place: USA:Blue River Watershed | collected 2017-08-19 | reverse complement strand
TGTTTAAAACTCATTTTTATTGCATTATGAGATTGGTAAGCCATACTCCAGGAATGAGGAGGATGAGTGTAAATGCTGCTATTCCTACACTTAATCGGGGATGATGAATTTTTATCTCCTCTACATGTTCACTCATGTACATGAGAATAATGAGCCTTAGATAAAAATAGATGCCGATATAGCTTGTGAGAAAAGCAGCGAGGGCGAAAGGAGTATGTCCAGTCGCTAAAACATTTTTGAAAATATAAAATTTTGCAAAAAATCCGGGAAAGGGAGGAAGGCCGGCAAGAGAAAGAAGACTAATGCTGATAAAGGTTGCGGCCCAGGGGTGACGTTTGGCGAGTCCTTGAAAATTTTTAATTTCTCGCAAATCCTCTGAGAGGTAATTCAGGATGCCGAAAAGTGAAATGACGATGAGTCCGTAACTCAGAACGTAGAAAACGATAGAAGGAAGTCGCTCTGCGCTTTGACCGATAAAGGCATAATAAATGTAAGCTGCATGAGCAATAGAAGAATAGGCGATGAGTCTTGAAAAGCTTGTCTGTTTAATTGCTGCGATATTTCCCCAGAGAATTGATGCTAAAGGAATAAGCCCGCAAAGAATCAGCATGAGTTTTGATGGTTCCACACCCATGAACAATTTTCCTAGGGCGAGGAAGTAGGCTGCTTTGATAAAAGTGGCCATGAAGGAGGTGACTCCGAGATCGGCTCCTTCATAGGTATCTGGCGCCCACTGGTGGAAAGGGACTAAAGCCGTTTTAAAGAAAAAAGCGACAAAGAATAGCATCAGGAAAATTTCATTGGCGAGTTTTGTTTCAAAGGCAATTTGGTTAATGTGGGTGAGTCCAAAGTGTTGAGTTCCTGAATATAGAAATACTGCAGACAGGAGCATGATGGCCGAAGAGCAACTTCCTAAAATGAGATATTTTAAAGCTGCTTCTGCACTAGCTTTATGTTGCTTTCCTAAAAAGACTAACACATAGGTTGGAAGAGCAAGTAACTCGAGACCGATAAATAAAGTTAAAAAGCTTTGTGCTGAGATCATAAGAAAAGATCCCAAGAGTGCTGATAAGAAAAGAGTTTGAGCTTTATAATTCCAGAAATGAGAGCGCAGAGTTAAAAGATTCGCAAAGGCAAGAAGAAGTAAACTTCCTTTTAAAATATTAGTTGTTTGGTTATTCACATAGAATGGGGCATAGCTTGGATTTGAATCATTAAGAATAAGCGAAGCGATGATTCCTCCAAAGGTGATGAGAGTGACGGCAAGCGACCACTTGGCTTTGAGACGAAGCATTTCACAAAACATCATCACAAGGATGCCTGCAATGATGATGTTTTCTGTGAGTAAACCTAAAATGACATTATCTAAGTTCATAATTCACTCTTATTTTCGTACCGACATTTGAAGGTAGTGTTGCACGGACTTTTCTATCTTATCCATATAGGGCTTGGGATAAATTCCTAAGGCGAAAATCATAATCACAAGGCTGATCAGAAGAGATTTCTCTCTTAGGTCTAGATCTTTAAGACCTTGAGTCTGTTCATTCGTTTTTCCAAAAAGAAAGTGTTGAACAAAGCGGAGCATATAGAGGGCGCCAAGTATCACACCGCTAATTGAAAGAATGGAAAGCATCATAGGTAAATATGTGTTGGCTTTTTGTAATTCTTCTAGGGCATAAGTGAAATATCCAAAGAGGACTAAAAATTCCCCAGTAAAACCACTGGTTCCTGGAAGACCGATGGCCCCTAAGACAACAAGTAGGGTCAAAGTTGAGTATTTAGGCATGGATTGACTTAAGCCTCCAAATGCAGCAAGTTCCCTCGTGTGCATGCGTTCATAAATCATTCCTACAATTAGAAAGAGTCCTCCGGCCGTAAAACCGTGACTAATCATTTGCATCATGGCCCCTTGAGTTCCCATGAGGCTGAAGCTCACAAGTCCCAACACAACAAAACCAAGATGAGAGATAGACGAACAGGCAATAATTTTTTTGATATCGCCGTGAGAGAGAGCAAGAAGGGCTCCATAGATAATACTAATGACAGCAAGGATGGCAATCGTAGGGGATAGATAAACTGCTGCCTGAGGGAAAAGAGGAAAGGCAAGTTTGATGATTCCGTAGGTTCCCATTTTAAGAAGTATACCTGCCAAAACGACTGAACCTGGTGTAGGCGCTTCAACGTGAGCATCAGGCAACCAAGTGTGGAAAGGAAATAAAGGAACCTTGATCGCAAAGGAAAGAAAGAAAGCAGCAAAGAGCCAGACTTGGGCATCGAAGGGGATGGCCAAGTGATAGAGTTCGACGAATTCAAGATTCGCGGAGCCTGCCTTAAAAACGTAAGCCTGAAGAAGCCAGAGTATGGCCACCAACATCACGATGCTTCCTAAAGCTGTGTAGAGGAAAAACTTGATCGTGGAGTAGATGCGCCTTTCTCCTCCCCAAATCCCAATAATAAAAAACATAGGAATGAGCATGGCTTCCCAAAAAAGATAGAAAAGAAAGAGGTTTTGGGCCATGAAGGTTCCCAGCATAAAAAATTGAAGTAGGAAAATCATGGAGTAAAAAAAACGCTGGCTCTTTTTGATCACGTTGAAAGATCCCAAAGTAATGATGGGACCTAAAAAAGTGGTGAGAAGAATTAAAAGAAGGTTTATTCCATCAACCGCAATATGAAAATTGGCTCCCCAGGAACGAATGAGCGTAAAATTTGTTCCATATTGAAAATCGATGATATCGGCATTGAAGTTAAAGTAGAGGGGCAATGATAAAAGAAAATGAATGGCCATACTTACAAAAGAAAACCATTTCGTCGTTTGGTCTTTGAGCGAAAATAGACTCAAAATAAGTATAGGAAATAGAGGAAAGAAAAGAACAAGAAGAAGGAGATTAGACATAAAACAAACTCCAACTTAAGGCCAAAAACAGTCCAACAAAAACAAAGAGAAGATAGTGTTGAAGTTGACCATTTTGGACATGGCTTAATTTACTAGAAAGATGTTTGGTTGTATTGGCACATGAATGAATAAGACCATCGATAATTCTTTTATCAAAGATATCTTTAATAAAAGAAGAGGCTAGACGATGAAGGGGATGGATTATCAGCCATTGATAAAATTCATCAATGTAATACTTGTTAAAGAGTATGTGGTAGCTCTTCTTGAATTTTTCAGAAAGTCCTTTTCCTTTCTCCAGACCGTTTCTATAGAGAAAGAAAGCCAGAACCAGTCCTACACCGGCAGCCAGCACTGAAAGGCCCATAAGGAGAAATTCAAATTCATGAGTCGCTTTATTAAATTCTGGAATGGGGAGTATCGCTTGAAGGAGATGCTCAAAAAGATTTGGAATTTCTAAAGGTTCTCCAATAAGTGCCGGTACTCCCAAAAAGCCAACCAAAGTCGATCCTAGAGCTAGGATAGACAATATACTCGTCATTGATATTGGAGATTCGTGAATCTTGTCAGGATGGTGGTAGCGTGTATTTCCTGTGAAGGTGAGAAAGAAAAGACGAAACATATAAAAAGAAGTTAGAAGAGCTGTGACTGTTCCTATCATCCAAAAAAGGTAGTGACCTTTGGAAGAAGCAAAGGCAGCCCAAAGAATTTCATCTTTAGAGAAAAAGCCGGCGAAGGGTGGAATTCCGGCGATGGCGATGGTAGCGATAAGAAATGTGGTGGCGGTGAGTGGAATCTTTTTGAAGAGGCCTCCCATTTTAGTAATGTCTTGCTCCTCATGAAGGGCATGAATCACAGAGCCTGCGCCGAGGAAGAGACACGCCTTAAAAAAAGCATGAGTGAAAAGATGAAAAATGGCAGCACTAAAAGCTCCTACTCCTAAGCTTAAAAACATAAAGCCCAGTTGAGAGACCGTCGAATAAGCTAAGATCTTTTTGATGTCTTTTTGAACAAGCGCCATTGTCGCTGCGAAAAATGCAGTGAGCGCACCTGTTGAAGCAATTACGAGCATGGCAATATCAGCATGGATGTATAAACCTGAAAGCCTCGCGATCATATAGACGCCAGCAGTGACCATTGTTGCTGCGTGAATGAGAGCAGAAACAGGTGTTGGGCCGGCCATAGCATCAGGAAGCCATACATAAAGAGGAAGTTGAGCCGATTTTCCTGTTGCTCCAATAAAAAGCATAATGCCGATAAGGTTGATCACCAAAGAAGATATTTGTCCTGAATGAATATCAAACCACTGATTGATGGTAGGGAGTTCTAAGCTTCCCACTGTATTAAATAGAAGAAAAATACCAATAAGGAATCCTGCATCACCAATACGATTAACGATAAAGGCTTTTTTACCTGCAATAACTTTCTCAGGATCTTTGAACCAAAAACCTATGAGGAGATAGGAAGCAAGACCCACACCTTCCCAGCCTAGAAAGAGCACGAGTAGGCTTTCACCTAAAACAAGAAGAAGCATAAAAAAGAGAAAAAGATTGAGATAGGCAAAGTAGCGTTTGTAGCTTTCGTCATTGGCCATGTAGCCAGTGGAATAAATATGAATGAGAGTTCCAATCCCTGTTACGATAAGGGTCATGATGGCCGAGAGACTATCCATTCTTAAAGAAACAAGAAAGTCTAGCTTCCCAAAGCTCGCCCACTTAAATAGATCTTCGACGATGGGAGAGACATTGAATACTTGTAAAGAAGCAATGATGGCCAGAGCAAAGGAACATAGGGGAAGGAAGCAGGCAATATAGCCTGAAACCTTTTTAGAGATGCATGATCCTAGGAGACCATTGATCAAAAAGCCCAAAAATGGAAGAAGGATGATCGATGTTAAAAGTGTCATAACATTTATCCTTTCAAGTCGCTGAGATTCTCAGCATCAAGAGATTTTTTGGTTTTGACCAGCTGAAGGACGATAGGAATAGCAAGAGCAATTTCAGCTGCTGCAACGACGTAGATAATGAAGCTTAACACAGTGCCTGCGATGTTATTGTTGATGTAGCTTAAAGCTGCAAGGGCCAAGATAATGGAGTTAAGCATAAGTTCCATACACATGAGCATAATAAGTAAATTTCTTCTTATGATCGTTCCTGCTATTCCAATAAAAAAGAGAATCAGAGCAAGAGCGAGTAAAAAATTAGTTGAGAGCATTATTTCTCCCTTTAATTATTGCAACGGCACCAACCACGCCGATGACAAGGACGACAGAGGTGAGTTCAAAGTAAAGAAAGTAATCTTTTAAAAATATTTGTGCGAAATCTTGAAAGGTTACTGTGAGGTTTATTGTTTCTTGTTTGGGAGTAATTAATCTTATTTTGGGAGCAAGAAAAATTAAAGCGAGGACAAGAAGCAGTCCTCCACTAAGAGCATATCTTGAAAAACGCTTGCTTAAAGTTTGATCGTGAGGATCAAGAAGCATGATCACATAAACCATAAAAACCATAATGGCGCCTACATAAATGAGGACTTGGAAAAGTGCCAACACATGATTGTCTAATAACGCAAAGATCGATGCTAAAGAAAGCATGACACTGACAAGACTTAAAGCCACTCTCATAGGGTTTTGAAAAATGAGCATTCCTAGAGCAGATAAGATTGCGAGGAGAGAGAAAAGGATTAGAAAGATATTGGCCATCATTTGCATAACTCCTTTCCTTTAGGCGGATAAGGTTTAAAGACATCTTTTTTGGGGTTCCATTTCATAAGATTTTCTTTGGTGCTCCACATTCTATCTCTGTCTAAAAAAGCAAGATCATGGATGTCTTTCACCATGCGGATGGCATCTTCTGGACAAGCTTCAACACAGAAACCACAAAATATGCAACGAGAGTAATCGATCTCAAAACGCTTTGGTTGCTTGGGATGCCTGCTGTCTTTCATATCAATGGCATCTGCTTCAATTTCGATGCATTTTGCAGGGCAGACCGTTGCACACATTTGGCAAGCGATGCATTGGACAGAGCCATCCGGGCGTTGGGTAAGAAGGTGGCGGCCTCGATTTTGAGAAGAGAAGTCCTTGCGCATTTCTTCCGGATAGTAAGTGGTAAGAGCGCCCTTTCGACCTGTGCACCAGCGAAACATATTTCCCGCAAAGACACTGAAGGTAACCCAAAGACCGCGTAGAATCTCAAAGACGTAAATCTTTTCCCAAAATCCCATTTCTGGTTTGTTCCAATAATCTTTTTTCTTCATGTTCCAGACCCTTTTATGAAATAGAGAATGAAAACGGTGACGATCAAATTGAAGGCGCTCAAAGGGAAGAGAAACTTCCAGCCGAAATTTAAAAGTTGATCGTATCTAAAACGAGGGAGTGTCCAACGTATGAGAATTTGAAAAGAACAAAGGAGGAAAACTTTAATAAGAAAGACTGTCATCTGAATAAGTATCATGATGAAGTGAGAAAAAATGAGTGGTTTGAATCCGGGAATAAAAATTCCCGTATCGTTCATATAGGGGAGGTTGTAGCCTCCTAAAAAGACTGTTGTAAAAATAGCCGAAATAATGGCAATTTCGATAAATTCGGCAAACATAAATAGTCCCATCTTCATTGCGCTAAATTCAGTAAAATAACCAGCAATGAGTTCCGACTCTGCTTCTGGAAGGTCGAAGGGGATGCGTTTGTTTTCTGCAATAGCGGCCGTTAGGAAAAGAAGGGCAGCAAAGGGTTGAAGAAAAATCCCCCACGCAGGGAGAAAGTCAAAAAGCAAACCTGTTTGATTTTGTACCATCGCATTTAAATCGAAGGTACCGTAGATAAGAATGATGCCTATGAGTGAGAGTCCTAAAGACAGTTCATAAGAAATCATTTGTGAAGCGGCCCTCAGGCTTCCCAAAAGAGAAAACTTGTTATTCGAAGACCAGCCTGCGAGTATTGTTCCAATCACCGAGAAGCCAGTAATTGCGAAGATCACAAGTATTCCTGCATCGAGTGGGGCAATTTGCATGGGATAGCTTTTATTTCCGAACCATTCAAAAAAGATAGGATGGATTTTTGAAGGGGTGAGCGTCCCACCAAAAGGGATGACGGCAAACACTAGAAGAACGGGAGTGAAAACAAGCCAAGGGGCCAGCCAATAAATGAACTTATCATAGGCATTTGGCTTGAAGTTTTCTTTGAGTAGCATTTTTAGGCCATCGGCCATTGCATGAAATAATCCCCAGGCAATAATCTTTTTATTGGTAAAAGGGAGTCGTACATAGCAACGGTTTGCTCCAATTCGATCTGCCATGATAGCAGCCTGTTTGCGCTCTACCCAAGTGAGGATGGCCCCAAAATTAAGAAGGAGGACGAGTCCGTAGGTGATAAAGATGATTGTCAGAATAAGTTCGGGCATCATGTATTGTCTCCCATAAACATTTTTTTAAAGAAGTCTTGAGCATGGAGGACATCTTCTGAAGGATCAAAAACTTTATAAAATGGACTGATCACCCCTAAGCCGTTTGTATAGTGGCCATTGCGCTCGAGCATTGTTGAAAGAGGAACTACAATAAGTGCACGTTCCGTGATGATGTCCCTGTAACTTGTGAGTTGAACGACTTTTGTATCATGTTCAAGAAGATGATGATTAAAGCCTTCTCCCCAGACAATCACCAAGTCAAAATTTTCTCCACGAGGGAAATCCTTGGTGCCAAAAAGTTCAAAGGCTTTGGTACGGTTGGGATTTTTGTTTTTTCGAATAAGGAAGTTATCTTCAGAAATTTCATGAGCACGAGGAAGATAGTCGTCTTTGACATAGGTTTCTATGTTTTGATTTTTGATGAGAATATCTTTTAGTGCCATCAGTTCTTCGTTGGATGCCCACGAGGAGATCGCTAAAGCAGTTCTTTTAGAACACTTTATGAGTTCATTGATTTCTTGAAAAGCGACGACTAGAGAAACATTTTTGCCATTGAGTATTGGTTTTAAAATCCTTGGCCTTTCAAAATGATCAGCAAGATCTCGGGCTTTATTACAAATCCAGTGTCCATTGACGTCGGGATTGATGTAGGGAGTGATGCGGGCTATCTTTTGATTTTTGTGTTCTAGGGAATGGAGTTTCCATTCATCTTTTCTTGACCAGATATTGATGTTACAGCCTCTGTCACAGCCTGGGCAAACGGAGCGAGTCTTTTTGAGAAACCAGACTCTATCCTTATAGAGAAACTTTTTAGAAAGGAGGGCACCCACGGGACAAATATCGATGATATTATCACTATAGGCATCTAAAAAAGGCTTATCTTCATCTACGCGCCTTACAAGACTTTGATCTCCGCGTTTGATAATTCCTAGAGCATTTGTTTTCGAAATTTCTTGAGTAAAGCGAACACAGCGGCTACAGGTGATGCAGCGTTCATTATCAAGAAGGATTCGATCACTTAAATCATAATACTTTGTTTGGTGATTCTTTTCGTCCTGAGAAAGGGATGGTTTTCCATTATGAGCGAAATGATGATCCTGGAGAAGACATTCTCCAGACTTGTCACAAATTCCGCAATCAACAGGGTGGTTGAGTGTTAAAAATTGCATGACATTTTTTCGAGCTTCCTTGACTTGTTTGCAATTTGTTTCAACTTTCATCCCTTGGAGAACTGGATTGATACAAGCAGGAGCGAGGTCATTCCAGCCTTCAACTTTAACAACGCAGATGCGGCAGTTGGCAGGCTTTGAAAGACAAGGATGATAGCAAAAATAGGGAATATCAACGCCACACTTAAGAGCAGCTTCCAAAATCGTCTGACCTTCTTCTACCTGATAGGGAGTTCCATTAAAACTGATCTCTAACATAAAAGATTCTCTTGATAGAGGGATTTTTTGTGAGTGACAAAGTATTCAAATTCATCTCTGAATTTATTCACAAAACTTGAAGCGACTGTGCCGGCGGATTCACCTAGAGGGCAGATGGTCGTACCACCCAGCATCGACTTTCCAATTTGAGTCATACGATCTAAGTCTTCAAGTGTTCCTTGGCCATTTAGAATACGAGTCACTATTTTATCAAGCCAGCCACAACCTTCGCGACAAGGTGTACATTGTCCACAAGACTCATGGTGATAAAAGCGTAGGGCAATTTTTAAAACTTTCACCATACAAGTTCCCTCGGCGATAACAATAAGGCCTCCAGAGCCGAGCTGACTTCCTCGTTTGGCGAAACTTTCGAAATCCATAGAAAGATTTTCAATTTCGTCTGCTTTTAGTGGGGGAGTGGAAATTCCCCCAGGGATCACTGCTTTAAGCTTTTTCCCGTTTCTTACTCCACCACAGTCTTCAAAAAGAAATTTTTCAAAAGAGTGCCCCTGGGGAAGTTCGTAAACCCCTGGCTTATTGACGTGTCCTGAGACGGAGTAAAGTCTTGTGCCACCGCTTTTCTCTACGCCCAAAGCACGGAAGGCATCGCCACCATTTAAGAGTATCCAGGGGACGTTGGCGAGGGATTCGACGTTATTAACAATCGTCGGGCATTGGTAGAGACCACGGATAGAAAGGCGTGGAGGGCGATTTCTGGGATAGCCTTTTTTCCCTTCGAGAGAATTTAGAAGGGCACTGGCTTCTCCACAAACATAAGAGCCTGCTCCTTGATGGACAATAATATCGAGATCAAAGTTATGCCCAAGAATATTCGTTCCAAGGATTTTATTGTCATAAGCTTCTTCGATAGCTTCTGTCAGGCGTTTGTAACCCAGATCAAATTCTCCACGAATATAGATAAAAGCATGGCGTACTGTAAGCGCAAAGGAAGAGCAGATAATTCCTTCGATGAGTTGATGAGGATTGTTCTCTAAAATCCAACGGTCTTTGAAAGTCCCAGGTTCTCCTTCGTCAGCATTAATACAGAGATAAACAGGGCTTTTATTTTCTTTAATGTTGACCACTTCCCATTTTCGTCCCATCGGGAAACCGGCTCCACCGCGTCCACAGACAACGGCCTTTTTGACTTCTTGAGTGATCGCTTCGCGAGGCATCTGTAAAGCTTTGGGGAGGGCTTCGTAACCTCCACGCTTTTGATATTCAGACAAAGTATGACTGGTTGAAGTGAGTTCGAAATTTTGAAAAATTTTAGTAAAGCCGCTCATCGGATTTCTCCTAAGATGGCATCAATTTTTTCGGAAGTGAGATTTTCGTGGTAACTTTCATTGATTTGCATGACTGGAGCGGTGCCACAGGAGGCGAGGCATTCGACGAGTGAGACCGTAAATTTTCCGTCGCGAGTTGTTTCACCAGGTTTGACCTGCAATCTTTGGCAGACATGATCAATAATATGTTCAGCCCCCATAAGGGAACAACTTAAGTTGCGACAGATTTGAATATGGTGACGGCCTTCTGGCTTACGCTTGAGCATCGTATAAAATTCCATTACCTCTTCGATTTGCATTTTGGGAATCTCAAGGTGCTCTGCAAGGAAATCAATATCTTCATTGGCGATGTATCCACGAACTTTTTGAATCTCTTTGAGAAAGGGAATAGTGAGTGAATTATTTTCGCCTGGGGGATAACGTTTTTTTATTTCATTAAATCTAGAAAGTGGATAATTAATTTTTCCAGCACTCATCTGTCACACTCCCCACCAATCATATTGATGGAACCAAAGGTTGGTACGACGTCGGCAAGTTGGCCCCCTTCGAGCATAAGGTGAGAACCACCCATATGAACAAAACTTGGTGCCCTGACGTGGACTTTGTAGGGAATTCCTGAACCATCACTGACGATGTAAAATCCCAATTCCCCATTGGCACCCTCATGGGCCCTATAACAGTCTCCAGCAGGGACAAGAGGCCCTTCCATAATAATTTTGAAATGATTGATTAGAGATTCAATCTCTTTGTAAACCAGTTCCTTGGGAGGAAGCATATAGGAGTGACCAGTGAGGTTGATTGGACCTTCAGGAAGTTTTTTTACGCATTGTCGTATCATTGAAACTGATTCATCCATCTCACGCATTCTGACGTAATAACGATCGTAGTTGTCGCCCTTGATACCTACTGGGATTTCAAAATCTAAATCGGCATAAGCCAAATAGGGCGTGTCTTTTCTTAAATCGCGAGGAGCTCCAGTGGAGCGAAGAATAGGTCCAGTGAAACCATAATTGATGGCCTGAGTGGTGGAGAGCACACCGGTGTTTCTCATTCTATCTATAAAAATTCTATTTCTGTCGACAAGCTTATGAACCTTCTCTACATAGCGTTCATAGAATTGAAGAATTTCTTCAAGGCGAGTGAGCCAACCTTCAGGAAGGTCATTGGCCAATCCCCCAATGCGCACGTAGGAGTAGGTCAGACGTGCGCCAGTCAAGGCGTTGAGGTGTTCGTAGATATAATCTCTCACCGTGATGAGATAAAGAAAGGCCGTCATCGCTCCCAATTCCATAAGAGCTGCAGCAACACAGGTGATATGATCGGCGAGGCGACTGTACTCGGAAAGAAGAGTGCGCAGATAGAGATTCCTGGGAGTGATCTCAAGTCCGATAAGAGTTTCCACAGCTTCGGCATAAGCAAAATTATTAATGAGTCCTGAACAGTAATTGAGTCTGTCTGTATAGGGGATCACTCCATGCCAAGTATGAGCTTCACATTCTTTTTCAAAACCGCGATGAAGGTAACCGCAATGAACATCAGTGCGTTTGATTTTTTCTCCTTCAAGCTCTGCGATGATTTGAATCGTTCCATGCGTCGCTGGATGTGAAGGCCCAAGATTGACAATGACGGAATCTTCATTCTCGCCTTTTTCAATAGAGGGAATAATGGCCTTGATTTTACTTAAATCCATTTTTCCTCCTATTTGATGTAAGGAACAAGAGGCTGTTCCTTCTCGATGGGGTAGTCTTTTCTAAGTGGATGTCCGACAAATCCACCGTAAAGGAGAATGGGGCGTAAATCAGAATTTCCCACGAACTTGATGCCATACATTTCATGGCACTCCCTCTCCATAAAATGCGCTGAACCGTAGAGTGAGGTGAGCGTAGCTATTTCGGGAAGGCTTTCTGAAATGGCCACTTTGATTCTAATTCTCACAAAGTGAACTGTTGAATAAAAATGATAGACTAGCTCAAAGCGCTCTTCTTTATTTTTTAGATAATCAATGGCCGTGACATCAAGAAAAAGATCAAATTGATATTGCTCTTTGATATGTGAAACAAGACGGACGAGTTGTTCCTTTGAGATTTTTAACTCAAGGATTTGGTGGGCTATTTTCGATTCAAGAATTTCGTTCTTCGTCGTTGAAAGAATGTTATCAAAAATGGAAAGATTCATTAGAATTTCTCCGTGATAATAGGGTGCTTGCTTGCCGCAATTTTGTCTTGGAGTTTCATAATGGCATCAATCACCATTTCTGGGCGTGGTGGACAACCTGGGATATAGACGTCCACGGGGATGATTTTGTCGACTCCTTGAACGGCGGCGTAATTTCGATAAAAACCACCACTTGTGGCACAAACTCCAAAGGCGATAACCCACTTTGGATCACACATTTGGTCGTAGACCTTTTTTATAATTGGCGCTTGTTTGTGTGAGATCGTTCCTACGACCATGAGCAGATCTGCTTGACGTGGAGAGAAGCGAGGGAGAGCTGCCCCAAATCGGTCTGTGTCATAGAGAGTGGAGCTTACGGACATAAATTCCATACCACAACAAGCAGTGACGAAAGGATAGGGGAAGAGAGAAAATTTTCTTGCCCATCCGATGAACTCATCTTTTTTCGTTGTTAAAAATTCCATTGGAGGAGGAGTGTTCATAAGGGCCTCTAGACATCAAGAATTTTTTCACGCCAGATATAAGCAAAAATCCAGATGAAAAAAATCATAAAAATTGAAAAAGCGATTAGCATGAATTGTGTTAAGGGAGTTGCGGCCATGGCCCAGAGATAAAGAAAAACCGCTTCGAGATCAAAGAGAATGAACATGATGGCCAGGGCGTAGTAGCGTAGGGGGATACGCCTGACATTTTCTTTTTCATGTATCTCAGCGCCACATTCGAAAGGCTCTTGCATGCGTGGATTGATTTTGCTTTTGGGTCCAAGCAGAGCATTGAGGACTAGGCTTACGACGACGAAGCTAGAGATAGCTATAAAAAAGAGCAATAACGAGAGATAAGGATTCACGTCTAACTCCTAGACTAAGAGAGTGGAAATGTTAGCAACAAGAGAAGTTAAGGGACAAGTAAAGTTTATTTTGAAGCGCTGAGTAATTGGCTATAATAAATCCGACTTTTTGTCTCGGGTGAGCGTTGACTATTTCGTCTGCTTAAAAACAAAGGCTTTGACGGTTCCTTCGATCGAATAGTCCTTGGAGGCTTCTCCTAGAGGGGCTATTTGCCAAGTCCACTCATCTTGGGCAGCGGGGAGTTTTGCCTTTAACATCATGTCATTATCTTCTAGGATGCGTCCTTGGCGATCTTTGTAGATCTGGTTCGTTTCACAAAGAAGGATGGTGAAGGGTGAGCATTGTTGAATGAGCTCAAGATGTTTTTCAATAATTTGTTTTCCCCATTCTTGATTCTCTGTATCAAGGTATTCCATGGGAAGAAGGGGGAGTTGTGAGAGAAGATTTGCTGAGACTGTGACGTCGGCTTGGGGAAGAGGGGCAGGCTGCGGTGGGCATTCTCTCTTTGTCCTATAACATTCCTCTACAACCCCACTTACGTCACATTGAATGAGCTTAACGTTGTTGTAGTAACGAATCTTTTTTCTGAGCTGAGGGAGAAAGACAATATCTATCAGGTGAACCGTTTTAAACTGTTTCGCAAGTTCTTCAAGAGGAATATCAAGAAGAAGACCAGCCCCAATGATGTTGATTGTCCCTTTTGAGGGAGCTTGGGTGGCCATTTTAAGAATGAAATGCTTGCTGTTTCGTAAGTGAGACTCCCAATAAAGTTCTTGGCGTTTAAAACGTGCTCCAATGGCAATAAGCTCAGTGAGATAGCCCATGCGTCTGACAGACATAGGACAAGACGAGAATAGACTTTGTAGTAATTCAAAAATCATTGGGCGTTGAGCTCAAGGATGCGTTGGTAAATAATTTGAGCAACAATTTCTGCTCCATGTGGATTTAAATGCCCTCCCATCGTTTGCAGAGAAGATTCATCTAGTCCTCGTTCTCTGAGTGCCTGAGGGAGATCCAAGAGGTTGACTTGGTTATTCGCTGCAACCTGGCGGAGGTCTTCGTTAGCAAAAAGTGGAAGCTCGAAGGGGTAGGTTGTCACTATGGGAATAACGTTGTGCTCTTTTAGTATTTTTATAACGGTAGAGAGATTCATTAGCTTTTCTTTTTGTATTTGCTCTTTTAGTTGGGCGTAATTTTTTGGTGATGAGTACAAATCCATTTGAATATGGGGAGATTGGATTTGCTTTAAATAGGGAGAGATTTTTTTTAAAAATTCCTCGCCTTGGATATGAGAGGTATTAAATAAATAGTGCAAGAGGGCTTCAGTTAGAGTTTTTGAGTATTGAAAAAAATAAGGGTGATTTTGAAAAATTTTAATAAACATATTTTCAGCATCATTTTCTAGAGGATATTGAATGTTGTACATCGTGACTGCTGAAACGAGTTGTTCAAGAACAATGAAAGGATTTTGAGATTCTTGCTCAAAAGTATTTTCCCATGAGTTGATAAGCGGGGCTTGAATGTTATCTAAAGCAAGTATGGAACGTGTCACTTCATGAGCTGATTGGTTAAAACCATTTTTCTCTTTTGAGTAGGAAGCAATATATTTGTCGGTAATCGCAGCAATCTCTTTCATAAGTTTTATAGAACCTTGAGGATTGTCCGACCAATGATTATCTTTTCTGAGCAATTTCTTTTTGAGATAGGAAAAGGCATTACCAATATCACTCAGATTGACTGACGAAAATGAGGAAGGGGTTTCAAATATAGGCTCAGGCTGTATTTGGGGAGCAACAGTTCTTATCGGATCATAATAACCGAGTGTAAGGATAGCATAATTCTTTGGTCCTCTATTTAAAAATTGAGCTTGGGCGTTTAAAAAGCCAATAAGATTTTTTGTCGTGAATTCAGAGGGACAAACAGAGATTAAACGAGTTTGTTTTTGTATTTCATAAAACTTGAAAAAAAGTTTATAGGGGTAGGTATCTTTTGAAAGAGTCAAATAACCTAAGCAATACCAATCGGAAAAAACGTAGATGTTAAGTTTGTTGCCTTCTTTACGATAGGAGTAGTCATTGAGCGTATTAATTTCATCACTGCTTTCTTGGACATCGTAGGGAGCTGTGTCGCTGATTGTAAAACGACTGAGTAAAGGGGTGTTGGGATTAGTAGGGTTTTGATTGAGTACGAAAATAGCTCTTAAGCCAAAGAGGAGAAGAAAAGTCAGGAGTGAGGCTGCGAGTATTTTCTTATATTTCATTTAGGGCCCTTAACGAATTGATAAAACTCTTTTAAGGAAATTTTATTGCACAATAAATCATTTTGAAAAGCAGACTTTGCAGTAAAAGATGTCATTTAGGCATAAAGTCGCCTAGGGACCGACCGAAGAGATGTTCCGTGAGTATAGCAAAACAACTTATTCTCCATTCAGGCGGTGAAAGTCAGGTGGCAGATAGCTTTGAAGCACTATTTGTTGCTATGCTCAGCCCTTTTGGCGTTTTTGAAGTAGTTTTGGACGCTGAAAAGGAAGTTTCTGATTACCGTCTTGTTAACTGTAATCCTGCTTTTCAAAAAATGCTTGGAGTTGAGCTCCACGAATTGAAGAATAATCTAACTCATCAGACTTTTTTAGGGGGAGGAGGGCATTGGCTAGGTGTTTTCTCGCGTGTGGCCCTTAAAAATCATAGCTTGAGATTTGAGTATTATTCTTCTGAGACCGATAGCTACTATGAGGTTCAGGCTTTTAGCTCGACCCCTGGTACTTTTGCATGTCTTTTCAATGATGTGACAGAACGAAAAGCCGTTCAAAAGCGCCTAGAAGCGAGTGAAGGCCATTTTAGGACACTCGTGGAAAGTATCGGTGAGTTAATAGTCTGTTTCGATAGGGAAGGTCGTCGTACTTATGTCTCACCTCAGTATGAGCAATTGACTGGTCATTCTGCCAAGGAAGTGATTGGGAAGACTCTTTTAGAAGATCCTCAAATTAATTCTATGGGGCCCCAGCTTCATAAAGTTTTGCAGGACGTTTTTTTGAGCGGGTGCGAGTCATCTTGTTTTTTTACTCAACAGCATCCAATAAAAGGGCCACGAACGATTGAGATTCGTTTTTACCCTGAATTTTCGCCTGAGGGAGTGAGCGGAGTGATTTCTTGTTCACGGGATATTACTGACGTTATTTATGTGGAAGAAGAAAGAAATCATTTAAAGCAAAAACTTCATGAGGCTGAACGCTTAGCCTATATGGGACAATTAGCTTCGAGTCTCTCACTGCAAATAAGTCAGCCCCTTGCTTCACTTGATGGGATTAGTTCATCCCTTCAAGGTTTTTTGAAAGGGAAGCAAATATATGACGGGGATATGGGGGCGCTCTTCGGGCAACATCGAAAAGCACTTTTAGAAATTGAGTCAGTTGTAAAAGGACTCAATTATTTTTCTAAGAAAGACGAAGACTGTCTTGAAATTGTTGATATTCATTTGTTGTTAGAAGAAACATTAGGCATGTTCCAAAGTATCTTTTTGAAAAATAGAATCGAGTTTAAAAAAGATTTTTTGGGCAAGTCTTTGCCTATCAAAGTTCATAAAAGACGTTTTCAGCAAGTTTTAATGAACATGATCTCTAATGCTTGTGATTCATTGATTCATACTGAGCGGGAAAATAAACAATTTGTAATACGAACCCTTTTGGAAAAAAAGCGTTGTGTCATTAGTTTTTGTGATAATGGCCAAGGGATTCCCGTCGAATTGCAATCGAAAATTTTCCAACCCTTTTTTACAACTAAATCAAAGGGGCACGCTATTGGTCTTGGTTTGTCCATGTCTCAACACATTATTCACGAGATTGGTGGAGTCATTAGCTTTGACTCTGAGTATGGCAAAGGGGCACATTTTAAAATAGAAGTACCTATCCTGATTGATCCAATTCAATTGTTTGACAATGAAGAGAATAGATTAAGGCTTGCTTCTCAGTGTTGTGAAAAAACGAAGTTCACTTTGCGAGTTCTTCTCGTTGATGATGAAGACTCTGTACGCTTTGTTCTGGCCAATTTCCTCAGTGATATGGGAATGACGGTTGATGAGGCTGCAGGTGTAAGAGAAGCGTTTATTTGTTTGAAGCAGCAACACTATGATTATGTCTTAACTGATTTTCATATGGATGAAATGAATGGTGATGAATTTGCGCTAAAAGCTCGAAATGAGTATCCTACTTTGAAATTTATATCTATATCGGCCGATCCGAATTTAGATCGTACAGATGTTTACTCTGGATTTATTGCTAAACCCTTTGACTTAAAATCTATTAACCAATTGTTTAATAAACTTAGTGTAAAATAAATTGATTGCTTTTCACTAAAGATAACAACCCCTACGGAGGATCATATGAAATTTCTAGTTTTCTTTTTAGTATTAAGTTTTACCTATCTTTCCTTTGCTGAAACTAAGGTTGCAGCAGACTCTATTAAAAAAGCTGAGACAAAAGTTGTTGAAAAGAAAAAACAGACTCTATGTCCTGTTTTAGGTCAGCCTGTGGATAAAGGTGTTTATACCGATTACAAAGGGAAACGAGTTTATTTTTGCTGCTCAATGTGTGTGGCAGAATTTAAAAAACATCCAGATGAAATGATCAAAAAAATGGAAGCGCAGGGTATTGTTTTAGAAGATACACCAAAAAAATAAGTTAAAAACTGTTGAAAAAAAGCCCCACTGAAAAGTGGGGCTTTTCGTTTTTAGTGACCGGCCATGCAGTCTTTCATGTCTTGTTCTACAGAGGTAATTGGCTTAATTGCAAATTTCTCTACTAGGACATCAAGAACTGGCTTTGTTACGAAGGCAGGAAGAGTAGGTCCGAGACGGATATTCTTAATACCTAGGTGTAAAAGAGTTAAAAGAACTGCTACTGCTTTTTGCTCATACCAAGAGAGGATGAGTGAAAGTGGGAGGCTGTTGACGTCAGTATTGAAGGCCTTAGAAAGAGCTAAAGCGATCTGCACCGCAGAGTAAGAGTCATTACACTGACCGACGTCTAAGAGGCGAGGGATACCACCGATGTCTCCGAGTTTGTGGTCAAAGAAACGGAATTTACCGCAAGCGAGAGTAAGAACGACTGTATCCTGTGGGGCTTGATCCACAAAGTCTGTATAGTAGTTTCTACCAGGCTTAGCGCCGTCACAACCACCGACGAGGAAGAAATGCTTAATCTTTCCTGTTTTAACGGCATCAATTACTTGTGGGGCCACACTTAAAACTGCGTTGTGACCGAAACCAGCAAGAACGGTATCTTTTGGTGCGTCTTCAGTGAAACCTTTTTCATTAAGAGCACATTCGATCACTTTAGAGAAGTCTTTGCGTGTGACGTATTCGCAACCATCAAATCCTACGAGGCCAGTGTTGAAAACTCTGTGCTTGTAAGTCTTTCTTGGTTCCATAAGACAGTTGGTTGTCATGAGGATGGCGCCAGGGAAAGCTTCGAATTCTTTTTGCTGATTTTGCCAGGCCGTGCCGTAGTTACCAGCAAGGTGCTTATATTTTTTTAGACCAGGGTAGCCGTGAGCAGGAAGCATTTCTCCGTGAGTGTAAATGTTAATGCCTTTGCCTTCTGTTTGCTTAAGAAGTTCTTCAAGATCTTTTAGATCGTGACCAGAAATAAGGATGGCCTTGCCTTTGATTGGAGTGATGAGCACTTCAGTTGGAACTGGGTGGCCATAAGCACCAGTGTTAGCGCTATCGAGCATCTCCATCACTTTAAAGTTTACTTCACCGGTCTTTAAGGCCATAGGGAGAAGTTTGTCGAGGCCGTTGGTGTCACTTAAGAAGCTCATACATTCATGGATAAAGCCATAAACGTCTTTATCGGTAGTACCTAAAACTTGAGCATGGTGAGCATAGGCTGCTAATCCTTTAAGACCGAAAAGGATGAGGTTTTCAACACCAGCGATGTCTTCGCCGACTTTAATCTTTCTGACGAGGACACCAGCGCGGTCACCATCATCAAGAAGTTTTTGAAGATTATCCACGAAAACCCATTCAGCAGGTCCAGTGATCTTTTCTGGAGTTTTGCCAGCTTTTTGGCAAGCAGCAAGATACATTTCTTTGGCTTTGCCTATTAAACGACCAGCGTCTCTTAAGTATTCTACGTGGTCAGCTTTATCAAAGTTGACGTTTGTTACAGTGATGAAAAGGGCGTCGAGAAGAAATTCATCAATTTCTTTATCGATAGCACCAAGCTGACGAGCGCGATGAGCGTATTGAGAAATGCCTTTGCCAGCATAAATAATAAGATCTTGGAGGGCAGCAACATCGGGATCTTTTCCGCAGACGCTTACTGTAGTACAACCTGTACCTTTTGCAGATTGCTCGCACTGATAACAGAACATAGACATAGAAACTCCTTTGTTTCGATAAACAATTTATTAAGTAAATCTGAGGGTGTATTTGCTAATTAAGGGGCGTAATTTTTTTCATTGTCCCATCAAGGCCAACAGTATTTTCTTCAATTTTGAGATCTGTTCTTCCACTTAATTTCACGGCATCGGCTACGATGTGAGTTAAGCCTTTACAGCATGGAACTTCCATCACGACAGGAATCACTTTGGGGATAGATGGGTTAGCTAAAATGCTTGCTAGTTTTTGTACATAATTTTCTGTGTCGTCTAGCTTAGGACAAAGTACGACAACAGATCTTCCTCTTATAAATCTCCAGTGTACATCAGCAGAGGCGATAGGAGCACAAGTAGAGAGAACAACAAGTTCTCTATTACTAAAATAAGGGGCAGAAGGGTGAACTAAGTGAAGTTGAACTGGCCACTGAGTCAGTTCTGAAGGGATGGCCTGAAAACCGGTGAGACCAGACATATTCGCTGCAGGAGCTTTGGTCGTTTGAGGATCTCGAGAGATCATACGACTTCCTGGGCAACCTCCGCCACCATGATGCTGATGCATAGGAGCTATTGGAGCGTGGGAGTGCATCGGTTTAGCTTTTTCTCCAGCAGGATGACCATTTTTTGAAAGATATTCTTTGACGGCTTCTTCGTTAAAGGCAGGAGCTTCCTCTTCTTCTATTGTAAGAGCTCCAGTAGGACAACCGCCAAGACAAGCCCCCAGGCCGTCACAAAAATCTTCACGGACAAGTTTTGCTTTGCCATTGATGATTTGGAGGGCGCCTTCTGCACAATCTGTTACGCATTCACCACAACCATTGCATAGCTCTTCATTGATTTTAATAATCTTTCTTTTCATTTATTACTCCGCTAAGTAACAGGGACACAAACTTTAATTAATTTGATGTTAAGTGCGTGCTACTCGTCTAAAGTAACAAAGAAGTTGCTTAACGGACTTGACACAAGTCAAGTTCCACAAAAAATAATGATGAAAGAGCTTATTAGTTAACTAAATCCCTCAAAGCTTGAGGATTTTTGATAATGATTTGATCTTTGTTTTCTTCAATCAAACCATTCTTTTTGAAGAATTGTAGGGTACGGGACAGTGTTTCAGGAATGGTGCCTAAAGAGGCAGCGAGTTCTTTTTTGGGGATATTGAGAGTGACAGTGTCTTTATAGCTTTGGCTTAAGAGAAAATTGGCCAGTCGCCCTTTAATATCGTTGGCAGTAAGATCTTGAATCTTTTTTGTCAGTAGGCGTAAGCGTTTTGCATAAGAAGACATAATCTTAAAGCATAGTTCGGGGTTATTTTTCAGCATCGCTTTAAACTGCTCGGCAGGCACTTTCACTAGAAGACTTTCTTCAATGGCCACTGAATTAGCCGGATAGCGTTCATCATCAAAAATGGCGGCTTCCGCAATTAACTCACTATCACTTTGAATATGGATGATGTTTTCATCTCCGGTAGGTGAGAGACGGAAGAGTTTAACTTTTCCAAAAGCAAGAATATAAAAGGCATCGACAAATTGTCCTTCATCAAACAGGGCAGCTCCCTTAGCAATTTTCACCTGTGTGCAGAAAGAAGAGAATGCTTCAAGCTCTTTCTGTGAGAGTGTTTCGAAGAGAAAAACGTGTGATAAAAAAGACTTTACATTAAACACAATCAAACCCACAAAAAAAGGGGGGGATGATTCCCCCCCTTAAGTTTTATAGAGTTTCAAAATGTTTGGCAAGTCCAGAAGCTTTTAACCAGGTGCTCTTACCAAGAAGTACCACTAAAAAGATGAAAAAGAATATAAAGTCACTACTCATAAAAATGAGAGGAGCATCAAATTGAATTTCGCCTTTTGAGCTATACTGGAATAGAGCATAGGTTATTGAGCCAAAAAGTCCTAGAGTCATCATCATAAGACTGAAATAGAGGAAAATGACTAAGACGAAAAACCGTCTTATCCCATTGACGATGCGCCAGAGTTGGCGAAGGAGTTTATAGCGTAAACCACCAAACATTGAGTCAAAGATGTTCTCTATAAAGGCATTCATTTATTTTGAACTCCTGCCAAGAAGATAACCAATAATTGCGGAAATGAGAGCTGCTCCCCCAATGTAGTACCAAGGATGATCGTGAACTGATCTATCAACCATTTTGGCTTTATCTACAGTGTAGTCCATTGCAGCATCTTTAGCGCTTTTGATGCTTTTCCAAGCTGACTCGGGAGTGGCCATAAAGACAGCTTTTTTTACTCCAGTGTAGTCATTGGCCAACATATTACGTAGTTCTGCACTGTCATTCTTTGAAGCTTCTTCGATGAGGGTCAGAGCATCGCGTAGATTTTTTACATCACCCATGTTTTCTCCTTTGAAAAAAGTATTGAATCAAACGTGCCTCTCTCTTCGTCTTTTAGAATTAGAATATTAGGGGTTTATACTTAAGCAGACTATTTCGTTCAGGAAAAAAATTCATCAAGAGTTATTTGATCTCTGAGCCTATACTGTTGGCAAAGTTTTCTTTTTCTAGTGGTTTATGATGAAACGTTTTGTCTTTATTATTCTTTTTTGTTCATTTTGTTGTTTTTCTGCCTTGGCTTCAGAAAAATTTGTTCTAATACTTCACTCTTATCACCAAGGATATAATTGGACAAACCAAGTTCAGCAGGGGATTACGGAGGGGTTTAAAGTTAAAGAGAACCCCGTCTTTATTGATTATCGTGTGGAGTATATGAACTCCTATGATTCTAGAAGTAGTTCCTACTATCAAGAATTGGCAAACCTCTATTCAAAAAAATATATCAAAAAACCAGATCTTATCATTGCGGTGGATAACAACGCAGTCGATTTTTTGAAAAAATATAGAAATAAAATTTGGGGTGAAGTTCCTATCGTTTTTTGTGGTCTGAATAATTTTAATGAGAGCACTCTCGAAGGGATTGATAGTATTTCTGGTATAGCTGAAAAAACATCCATCAAAGAGACATTGGAGATGGTTCAGAGTTTGCAGCCGTTAGCGAAGCGCTTTATCTTCCTATATAACTCTGGGATTACTGGACAAGAAGTAAAAAAATCTATTGAAGATTTGAAAAGTCTTTTTCCCAAAATCGAGTTGTCTTTTATTGCCGATCCTTCCTACCCTTCGGTTTTAAGTTCACTACAAAAAGAGGGAGCCGATGCAGCCGTCTTTCTTGTTGGTTTTCTCAAAGATGAGAGTGGAAAACTTTATTCTATTCCTTATGGCACTCAACTTCTAAGAAGCAAGACAGATCTCTATCTTTATTCATTCTTTGAGCATTTTCTCGGTTATGGAATTGTGGGGGGGAAATTTATCAGAGGCTTTGACCATGGTCAAAAAGCTTCAGAAATGGCGCTCAAAGTACTTAATGGGGCTGATATCAAAAACATCCCTGTTGATCAAAGTCAAATAGGTGAGTTTTGGTTTGATGCAGATGAGCTCGCGAAAAGGAAAATCCCTCTTAGTCGTTTGCCCCCTCACTATCAGTTAGTCAATGACCAGTTCTTGTTTGTAAAAAAATACGAAAGAGTTATTTTAATTCTTGGTGTTGTTTCAGTTGTTTTCGCCTGTATTTTTATTCTTGTTTTCGTGTATCTTCTTGACCGGCGAAGAATCCTCAAACGTCTTCATGAAAAGAATGAAAGACTCAGCTCCTTGACATCTAATATTCCTGATATGGTTTTATATCGGGCACAAGTCAGTTATCCGCAAAATGTTCTTTTTGTAAGCGAAACTGTTCAAGGGTTAGCTGGATTTACAAAAGGCGAAGTTCAAGAATTGATGAAGCTTGTACATCCTGACGATCAAGCTTATGTTAAAACAGAACGAGAACGCCAAATTCTCCGTGGTAAAACATTCGAACTTGATTATCGTATTTTGTGTCGTGATCAAGGGATTAAGTATGTTCGAGAAAAAGGGCGAGTTGTTGAAAATTCTGATGGCCTAGTCATGGATGGGGTTTTAATTGATGTGAGCCCCATCAAAAACCTTGAGAAAGAAAAAAGTCAGATCCAAAATCAGCTTTTCCAATCTGCCCGTCTCGCCTCAGTCGGAACTCTGGCCGCTGGTGTTGCCCATGAAATTAATAACCCTCTGGCCATATTGCAAGGGTACTTCGATATCATAAAAAAAACTCTTGATAAAAAAGGTCAGCTCGATGGAACTTTGAAAGACTATTTTGAAACGGGTGTTAACTCCCTAGAAAGAATCTCTACGATCGTTAATGGCTTAAGAGTTTTTGCAAAATCAGATCTTGATCACTATGGTCCAGTCAACATTCATAAAGTCATTGAAGACACTTCTGGTTTATGTCGACCTATTTTTAAAAAACAAAATATTAACATTACTCAAAAGCTTGAAGCTCCTTTCTTTCTTGTTCATGGAAATGAAGGAAAGCTTCAGCAAGTTGTCATGAATATTTTAACAAATGCTCGTGATGCGATTGTTGATTCAGAAAGAAAATTTCAAGGTGAGATTATTATTTCGACCTGTTTAGGAAATGGCAATTTCCAATTAAAAATTGAAGACAATGGAGTTGGGATTCCTCGTGAGTATTGGCAGAGAGTTTTTGACCCCTTTTTTACGACGAAAGCTCCAGGAAAAGGGATTGGACTTGGCTTATCAATTGTTCATTCCATTGTTGAGTTAATGCATGGACGCATTGAAGTTGCCTCTGTACAAAACAAAGGGACAACAATCTGTATTAATCTTCCTTTGAGTCTAAGCATTTCTCAAAATGATTTTACCGCGAAGATCGTTCCCTCTAGCATTGGTGCTCATTTTTCTGGGAAATCTCTAATTATTGATGATGAGGGAGGGATGCGCAGGGTTCTAAAGAGTTATTTGGAAGGATTTGGGCTTGAAGTCATTGAAGCCGAAGATGGACTACAAGCTTTACAGTTTATTCATCAAACTAAATTCGATTATATTTTTGTTGACCATCATATGCCAAAGATGGATGGGGTTGAATTTCTTAGTCAATCCTTGTCTCTTGAGCAAAATCCAAGCAAAGCAACTCAATCTCATTATTTTTTTATGACTGGAGGTTTTGCCGAGGAAGCCCTTGCGCCTGAGCTTAAAAAGAAAATCAAAGGCTTTTTGAATAAGCCATTTAGCGAAGATGATCTCATTCGTTTGCTGAAAATAGAGTAGTGATATTGTCGGGTATCTTTTGCCTTCTTTCATCTCCTTTATAGACGTTAGACAATGTCTAGGGGAGAAGCCTATGAAACTGATGAGTGTTATTTCCGCTATATTGCTCTTATGTCCTTTCACTTTGACTTATGGACAAACTTGTAAAGGCTCCAGTGTTGACCTTGCCACAAAACCGGTTGATCTTACCTCTCACTTCGGGGAACTTCGCAATCAGGATTCTGTTGGTTGGTGTTACGCCTTTACAGCAGCTGATCTTTTAACGCACTATTTGCATCGCACAGGACAACTTAGTGGAAATATTCATTCCTCTGAAGGAAATGTTTCTCCTGTTGGTATCGCTGCTTGGTTTAATAAGGGATACTTTAAAGATTATTACAAAACTGTTCAAAAGCTTAACTCTTCTGAGCTTGAACTCTTCAATCAAAAAATGCGCGAGAAAAAAACAGCTGAAGGCGAGGTCTGGGAAGATCTATTGGTTGTACCAGAAGGGGGCTTTATTGATACGGCCATTAATGATGCTCAAAATAATGGATATTGTTTGGAGAAAGATGCTCCTTCAGAATCTTTTTCTGTTGTGATGGCCAAGTTTTGTATGGAAAAAGGAATTTGCGCTACCGATTTAAAAGAAATATTAGAACTTATTTATGATAGGGCAAAATTCAAGACAGGGGATCAAAAAGCTATTTGTGATCTTTATGAAGTTGCTCAAGCTGCCTACCCGAACATCCCAGAAAAAAATTTGCGTTCCATTATGAGTAAAACAGCTCGCGATAGAGTTTTTTATGATCTTGCATCTGCAGCTTGTAAAAATAAGTTAAAGCTTAAAGCTCCAAAGCCTCTTGCAAAAACCTTGGCCATCAATGAGGAAATTAATGAGCCCAATGACAAGCTTTTTGTGTTAATGGATAAACTTCTTGATAAGGGATTACCTGTAGGTATTTCTTATTACTCTGCATTTTTAAAACAAAGTAATGCGCCCCAAAACGATCCTCACGCATCAAGCATTGTCGGGAAAAAATATGATCCTGTCACTTGTGAGGTGAAGTATATTTTAAGAAACTCTTGGGGACCTGGATGTAGTGACTATCAAACTAAAACTCCCGCATACTGGGGTTGCATTAAAGGGGACAATAAAGAGTTTTCTAAAGCCAAAAGTGATTTAAAAGATAAAATACAAACACTACAGACTTCCATTGATAAAATTGAAGAGAAAATCAAAAAGTTTAATCTTCCAAGTTCTGAGAAAGATACCCTCGAAAATCAATTGAACGCTATGATATCAGAACAAATCGACTTGCAAGTGAAACTTGACTCATATTCCATTGAATCAAGTTTTGCTAAAGAAGTTTATTGTACGGACAAAAATCCTGCCGTGTATCGTAATCCGAAAATTAGCTGTGATCCTAAAACTGGGTATCTTTCTATTGGGAAAAATGAATTGAAAAAATATTTGACTGAAGTTTCATATATTGAGTAAAGGGAGTCTTGTGTGAAGCGTTTATTAATTATGATATGTGGTTGTTCTCTAATCTCTTTTGCTTCATTAGCGGGAAAAGACATTGATTGTATTAATGGAAAAATTCGCTATATAGAAGGGAAAGATGAGAAAGTAATGAACGAGAATTATTGCTATGATTCTCTTCTTCGTAAAATTTACTCTTCTGGACGTTGTAAACCCAATACAAAATGTATGGCCGATTTTGATCAACCGATCCCAATGAAAATGAGTGAGGTCACTGGTGAGAAGGGCTCTCCAGGATTTAAGATTTGCGAGAAAGTAGGGGGCGTTCCTCAGATTATTGATTATTGGGAAGGAGATAAATGGGTCAAGACTGCACGCTGTGTATTTAAAGATGGCTCTTATATAGACAATGGGACTCTTGCCACAAAGGTCGTATATACTGATGCTCCAATTGAAAAGGTTGAAAAGAAAAAATAGTCATTTTCTTTTTGCTGTTCTTATTCTTTTTATGGTGGCCATCCCTCTGCGAGGGATGGCTGCGTATTTCGAGCCATATATTGGACGTTTGCACTATACTTTAAACCAAGATAGGGCTGACACTCAAGACTCTAGCCTCAAGGCTTTATTTCTACGAGGTAATCGCTGGGGAGTGGGCTTGCGCTATGGTCCTTCATTTAAGCCCTTTTTTTTTGGAGTTGATGTTTCCTATTTTCCAGTAAAACGTTTGGACTCTTTTAGTGATGGAGTCACTGACGAAACTTTTCTTTTTTTTGGCCCAACTCTTGGCTATCGATTAGAAATGGTCCCTATAAGAGTCTGGCTTACATTTAATTATATTGATCGTTTTCGTTATGCAGAAGCGAAAGCATTTTCTGGAAAAAGTTTAAAGGCCGGTATTGGGGTGCAAGTTTCTCCTAAGTTCTCATTTAATTTTGAATACTCTAAGCATATATATTCACGTTTGGAACAAAGATCAGGTGTGACTCATCTTCCAACAGAAAACGATAGTTCCAGTTTAGAACGTCCATCGATGACAAGTATTCTTGTTTCTCTATCCCTACCAATCTGGTGATCTTTTGCCTTCTTGTGAATCTTTCGTATAACTAGGAGAATAGTTATAGGAGAAAGTGTATGAAGATTTTTATTTCGTTGGTTTTGGCCTGTTTGGTTTTTCAGTCAAGTTTAGCTGCGGTTCAATGTCCGCAAGCTAGTGCAAAAGATAAGGCCACAAGATCGATTGATAGAAGAAAAGAAATTGGTCCCATTCGTGATCAGGATTCATTAGGCTGGTGTTACGCTTTTGCTGGTTCTGACTTACTCACTCACTATCTTTCACATAATGGAAAAAAGTTTCTTCCTGACGATATTAAGGGAAGCATGACCAAACGTGAAAACATGGTTTCTCCTGTGGGGTTGGCCCATTTTTACAATCAAGAAACTAAGCCTAATTATTATAATGTCATTAAAGATATGAACTCTACTGAGCTTGCTGCTTACAATCAGGCGAAAGCTAAAGAAATGAAAGCGAAAGGCAAAAGTTGGACGAATCTAAATGTTGTTGCTGAAGCAGGAAAGATGCAACGTTGTGTTGAAGAAGCAATCGACAACGGGTTTTGCTTAGAAAAAGATGCTCCCTCTGAATCATTTTCTCATGTTCTCGCTAAAATTTGTTCTGAGAGAAAGTTGTGTGCTTCGAGTTTGATGGATGTTTTAAAATTGATTTACGATAAGGCGGGTAAAGATTCTTTACGCAGTTCAAACCCAGGGAAATGCGATTTATATGCTGTAGCCAAAGCCGCTTATCCTTCAATTCCCGAGACAGAGCTTAAGGATATTGTTTCTCAGACTTCACGCGATAAAGTTTATTATGATTTAGCTGAAGCTGCTTGTCAGAGGGAATTAAAATACTCTCTCATGGATAAGGTCACAATGACGAAACCAAGTCTTAAAAGTGTTGGGGGAAGTCTTGGGAAAAATGACAATCTTTTTGATGCTCTTGATAAAAAATTAGAAGAGGGACAAATTGTTGGAACGATGTGCTATTCAGCTTTTTTACTTCAGCCAGGGGCCAACGCAGAAGGTGGTCATGCCTCAACGATTGTAGGAAAGCGCTTTAATCCTAAGAATTGTCAAGTAGAGTATATTCTTCGTAACTCTTGGGGAGCGACTTGTGGTTATTATTATAAAGAGAATGCTAAGTTTAGTCCCTGTATGAGTTCAAAAGAAATGAATGATCCATCCTTCTTTAGTCGCTTTGTCGCTGAGTTGAATAAAAAAGTCGATGCAACCAATAAAGAGATTGCTGCTTTAGAGGCATCTTTGAAATCTCAAAAAGTAGGGACAGCAGCTTATCAACAGTTGACTGCCAAAATTGCTAGCGCTAAGGAAGTCAAACGCATTTTAAGTGAACAAAGTTCTTTCTACGGAAAAACTTCTCAAGGTCTCTATCCTTTAAAAAACAAGTTTTGCGGTGATAAATATAAGCCTGAGCCAAGAAATCCTGCCGTCGTTTGCGATAACGCAAGCAACTATGTCTATGTTCAAAAAAATGAGTTTAAAAAATACATGTATGGCGTTACATATTTTGAATAGTCTTCATTAGAATTCGAAGCGTATCCCGGCCATAAAGAGATCAACTTCGCTTGAGACTTTATCTCCGCCATTGCCTACTTGAAAAAGAATGATGTCGAAAAAACCATCAAGATTAGCGGCGAGATTTGTTTTTGCTCCGACTCCGTATGCGATCCCACTGTGCTTATTATCTTCCTGAGTTACATAGTATTGAGCCACTTGTGTATTCTGTGGATCAACCCAATGGGTGACTTTATGTTCACCGTATCCAAAAATAATATTGAAAACATCAAGGAAATAAAAACGTGAGAGAACGCCATACGCTCTATCTTTGGCACAGACATCGTATTTCGTAGAGTTGTATTCGTTTTCTCCGCACCCTTTGAAGCCGTAATAGAAACCTTCTAGAGAGGCAAAGCTATAGCGATAGCCTACGCCTAAAGCCCAAGCAAGGCCTACAGGTTGTGTGATATCCTTAGGGCCATTTTCATTACGGTAACGGCCGAAACCTAATGAGAGTGATGTTGTTACTCCAGCGCTCGCATTTTGAACGAGAGTTAGAAATAAAATGGACGTGCAAACTATTTTTTGTAGGCGCATGATAAACCGTATGTTGCTTCTTCCTTGTGTGAAACACCCGGAACATTTGCTGGATACAAATAGCGTATACCAAGTTTATCATCTGGTGCAAGACGGTAGGTCTTTTCAATATCAGAATAGTAGGACATTAGAGAGTCTGAAATATCTTGAGGGTGATCAAGACCCAAGCAATGACCTATCTCATGTCCCACCATAGCTAAATAGTCTTTTACTCCACGATGGACAGTTGGATCATAGATAATTTCACAGCTAACAACTTCTTTACCTTCAAAAAAACGTTGAGAGTGACCACCGGCTAATGCAGAAGGATCACCCGCACATACTGTTATTGTTCTGTTCTGTGCTTTGGCTATTTCAAAGTGTGATCCAGGAGGGAGGTTATTCGGATCAGCTGGATAAATTTCCAAACGAACATAACTCGCGAAGATACTATTGACGTCTGTGGCGATAGAATTAAGGGCTGTTGTAACAATGATGGCCGTGCTTCCATAAAGTGGATCACTAGAGTCAACATCATTGGGGAGAACAATATCGCGGGCACAAGGTTTTATCCAAAGATAGTTATTAGCTTCATTGATGTCCCAGCGGTATTCTTTGAAAGGAACACGGAAGCCCAAAGACATAAAAATAAAAAGGATGATGAGGAGTAGTCTTTCTTTTTTCATTTATATCCCCAGATCGATTCCTAGAGTTAAAAAGCCTTCGCTATGATTGTTTAAGCTAGAATAGGCAGCAGCTTCAAAACGTATTCCCACAACCCATAGTTTTAAAAATTCAGCTCCCATACCTGCATAAAGTCCGACGTTATCAGTATAGCCAAGTCCATAAGCGCAGTAGAAACTGGGGTGAAGGTTTTTAAGGGCAACAATTCCTGGAACTGAATTTCCTAAAAGTCCGGCTTCCCATTCTCGGCCCCCGATGCGTAGAGAATTGGGAGTGGCAAGTGAGCCTACGCCACCAAAAACATGGAAGTATTCAGCCTCACGTCTTGGTGTTCCAGCTTGGGCCGTTGAAAAAAAGAAAGACAGTAAGAAAATAAGCGGGATGAGTTTTTTCAAAATTCCACCCCTGCTAAAAGTTGTACTGTGTCTTGAGTGCTTAAAAGTATATGGTTGCTGAGAAAGCGCGGACGAATACCATAGACCGCTTCGAGTCCTAGATAGATGGGGCCTGCTAGGGACCAAAGAACTCTAATGGAAGGGCCTGCTGTATAATTCTTTTTTGTGACACCTTTGTCGTCTAAGTCGTTTTTAAAGCCTTCCTGATAGTAGAAAACTCCAAAGCCAAGACCTGCTTGCATTTTGCCCCACCAAAACTTGTCAGGATAAAAGAGGGCGTAGGCATTGAGGTTCCAAGCAGACATATAGCCTAGGGTATTTTTGTATCCTACTGAAGATAGTGAAAGAGCATAGTCTTTATTTTCAATACCACCATAAGCTAAAGGAATGCGTCTCCCGCTTGTTGTGGTACTCATCCCAGAGCCTACACGGTAACTAAGCTCCGCCTTTGCAGAAAGGGCAGTGATCATGAAAAATATGAGGATGAAGCTATAAAGCCCTAGGCGGCCATGATTCATTAAGGTCGCTCAGTTTGGTAGGGGAAATCGATAGGCGTTTTATTTGAGTGAAAGCGCAAATGAATATCCTGCCCATCAGCGAGAGCAAGCTTGGTCACGAAAATTAAAAGCAGGGCCACTACAGCAAAACGAGAAACGCTCACGGCAAACTCATCACGAGTCATGGATTCCCCCTTAAAAAATACTTGGCCGTTTTTAGCGCTGAGCAGGCTTGGGTTAAAGCTCTTTGTAAGCTTTACAGTCAAAAAAAAGAGTCTACTTTCAAGTGTTTGTCTTGGGCTTACTTTCTTTTTGGCATACTATAGAGCTAAGTTCTTAAAGCTAGAAAGCTCAGTAGAAATTCTTTAGAATCTTAAGTTTTTTGTTATGATAGTAATCTATGACCTCAATACAAAAAGAAGCCCTGATAAATGAATACAAGGGCAATCTCTTTGAATTTTTAGTGGCCCAGAATCTGGCCCAAGGCTTTGCTTTGGAGTCTTCCTTTTTGAAGGCCCTTCCAGTTTCTTTTCAAGAACGGCTAGCTTTTTATCAAGACTATCTTTTACAAAATGATCGTGAACTTTTTAGACGTTTGCCTTTTCTTGCTAAAGAAGTCAGCGAAGCAATTCGCGTTCGTTTGAAAAACCACTGGAGCGAGGTTTTACTTGTTGGGAAATTGGCCGGCGTTCACGAAAGAGAAGAGTGGGGGGAAGCTGATATTATCTTAAAGGGTGATTCAGAGACAAAAAAAATCAGTCTTAAGCTCTGTAAAGATAATGCTTACGTCAATACTAAGAGTGCTGGAGTCAAAAGCTTTATTGAAAAATATTTTTTTCGTTTTCCTGCTGCGGCTCAACTGCAAAAAGAGCTTAATGAAAAAGTTGAAAAAGATTTTTATAAAATGGCCCATGCCCTTTATGAAAAGGCAGGTCTTCCCTTTTCTGGCCGTTTCGATAGAGAGTGGATTGAAGCAGGATTGAGTGAGTTGCCCGGACAACTAGAAGTTGAGTATTCAGAAATTGTTCTTCGGTATTATGCTGAGCAGGCGAGTTTCTTAAGAGACGTTTTTATCCAATTTCAAAAAAATGATCCCGTGAACTTTGCCCTTTCTCTTTATCCTATTATGGGGATTGCGGAGGAAGATATCTTGCAAGTCATATGTTTTCATGGGATGAAAGATCAAGAAAAGTATCAGATGAAAGAAATTTCTCTGATGGAAATCACTGACATCGAAAACGAATTAAAGGCCCTTCAATTTAGAATAGATGACAAAGAAAAGAGTTCATTTGAGATTGCTTTGTCAAAAGTTATTCTTCAAATCCGCTGTAAACCCATGAATAAATTTACGGTGCCTGGATTAAAGATTAACTGCTCCATCAAGAAAGGATCGCTATGAGCATTTTTTCCAAATTAAATGAAGCTGTTACCTTTGCTCATTCCCATCCTGAAGAAGTGATGGTTTGGGCTGAGGACAAAGATCAAAATTATGACTTGGAGCTCTTTAAAAATAATTTCGTAGGGGATGTGAGTATCCTTCTTACTGCAGCTGATGTTTGCATGGGAGACTGGGAACTCAACTCTAGCGGTCATATTGTAGAAAAAGATTTTTCTATGATTGATGGGTATTGGAATAAGTTTATTTACGCTTTTAAAGCTAAAACATTTTTAACTCTTCTTGATGAAGAAGGGCATATTAATTTTTCTCAAGCCCCCCATCTTGATATCCGGGGTCTTCCTGTCCCAAGAAAATTTGAAAATGCTGTTCCTGCTCTTTTCCTCGACCGTGATGGAATTATTATTCATGATACAGGCTATGTGCATAAAAAAGAGGATGTGCATCTTTATGAAGACGTGATTCCTCTTATTCAATTTGCTAATCGGAAGGGGTGGAAGGTTTGTTGCCTTACTAATCAGGCGGGGGTCGCTTACGGTAAATTTGGTATTGAAGAGGTCGATGCCCTTCATCAGCATATAGATGAGCTTTTAAGAAAAGAAGGGGCCCTCATTGATGGTTGGTATGCTTGTCCCTACGTGCGTTCAAGTAAGTCGATAAGTTCTTTTAATTTTGATTCCATAAGGCGCAAACC
>JACCEE010466160.1_pt1 | contig 32845 bp, 25 predicted proteins | sample 7449931 | NCBI WGS metagenome assembly JACCEE01 (sample SAMN15323457, study PRJNA562643) | freshwater metagenome | isolation source: river surface water | place: USA:Blue River Watershed | collected 2017-08-19 | reverse complement strand
GCTTTGTCAGTTCCATATTCAAGTGCGACTGTGTGAAATTCAAAGTTGTTGTTTTTCAACCATAGTAGCTTTTCAAGGGCAACGATATGCTTGTAATCTTCGCTAACCTCTTTTGGTGTCCAAGTTACGATTTTTACATCAAATTCAGCGATAAGCTCTTTAAGCTCTTTCATGTTGTACATAGGCTTAAGGCTTGAGAATAAGCCTGCTTGTTCAGCTCTTAGGCTTTCGAGCCAATGTTCTTGTCCATATAGGTCGGCGATAGTGCCGTCCATGTCGAAATACAAAGTGATTTTTTCCATTAGTTAGTTCTCTCTTTCTATATATTAAGTATACCACACCGTGCGCCCTAAGTCAACACTTTTTATCAACTTTTTTTCTTTTTTTTTCTCACCCTTTCTATACTATAAGTATACCACATGGGCTGAGGGTTGTCAACGGTTTTGTCAAAAAAAGTTCACTTCACATAATCACATAATTTGGGGCACGCCCCAAAGCCCCAAGACTAAGGCGAAAAAAACAAAAAAATCACATAATGTGATTATGTGATTTTACCGGCCCTTCGCAGCCGGCGAATATGTGATTATGGAATCGTGTGATTGTGTGATTATGGGATTGTGATAATCTGCCATTCTTTCACATTTTGATCAAAGCGGGGGAGCTCTAGTTTCCTAGAAGCTCCAACATTTTGTCAGTGATTATTTCATCAAGTACTTGCACAAGGATAATTGCATATTGTGCTTTTTCCAAGCGATATCCAAGCACGCCGATTTCGCGTAAGCTTTCAGCCATTTCCATTTTAACTGTCAAGTCATTTACAAGTTCATTCAATTCATATTTTACACGTTGCAAGTCTCCGATTAGAGTAGCGCCATACGCTGGTTGGTCGCAATTCAATTTTTCAAATTGGAAACGGAAAGTGTCATAGACATCAGCCATTAGAGTTGGGCACATTTCAACAATTCCGCGAGTGTCAACCAATTCAAGTGCAAACATAACGATAGTAACCCATTCCATGCTTGTCATTTCCTTTTCAAAATTTTTCATTCTTGCCATAATTTTCTCCTTTGAGGTTCTACCTCTTACCTGTAATAATTATACTACTTTTTTTAAAATCCGTCAATCGATTTTCGACTTTTCACATAATCACATTTTCACATAATTGGGCCATTCGGCAAAGCGGAAAGCTAAGACAGAAATCACAAAAAATCACATTATGGGATTATGTGATTTTGCCGGCCAAAAGCGGGCGGCAGTTATTTTATTATATGGGTACCATATAAAATATTTAGCTTTGTATTATCATTTGTGTGATTATGTGATTGTGAGTATATTCACAAGTTGATCAAAATAAAAAGGGCCTATTGGCCCAATTCCTCACTTAGTTTATCTTCCAAGAGAACTGACATTTGGTTTGCAAACATAACTGCATAGGTCATTGCCAACAGTTCATCCTGTAGAGATTCAATAACATTTTCATCATCAGTGTTATCGATTTCTTCTTCAACCACTGACATTTCAAACATGATTGCCTGAGCGATACGACCCATGTCTTCAAGAAGAATAGCATCAAGCTGAGAAGCATCACATTGCAATTTTGAGAAAGCAGACAAGAAGAAACTGTAAGCATTAGAAGCCATGCTTGCTGAAATATTAGTTCCCAACATTTCAATTGCAAGCAAAACCAATCTTGCCCAATCAACACCCAACAACTCCACTGCGAAATTTTTAACTCTAGACATAAAACTCTCCTTAGGGGGCTACCCTTTACCTACTATAAGTATACCATGCTTTCGGGGTTTTGTAAATAGTTTTTTTGTAATTTGTTAAGTTATTTTTTTCACAAGCATCACACATTTTCACACAAGATCAACATATTTTCACATAATCACATATTTTGGGGCCCCCAAGTTAAAGCTAAAACTAAAGCTAAAGATCTCCATTTTTCCGCAACTACATTGCGTAAAAATGGCGGCCGACCCCGGCCGACAAAAAAGTTGTGAAGAAACACAACTTTTTCACATTTAATCTAGGCTGTACACTAGTTCCCAAAGGGTGTCTAGTGCTTCTATGTACTTTTCGTCATCTTCGCCGGGTTGGTAGGTACAAGCGTAAGGTTCGCCATCTATCTCATAGTTGCGCAGAAAGTCAAGTGCTTCTTGGTATGTCATATTGTATCTCCTTTCTTTGGTTAACGACTACCACTGAACCGTGTGTGGTAGTCTTCTGACTTCAACAAGTTTGCTCAAGAGCTCGCCTGTTGCATTCTCTCCAGTCGCCTTAGTTGATAGGGCGTCAATAGCGACTAATTCTTGAGTGCTAATCTCTAAGACATACGCTGTGTTATATCTCATAACCAATACTCCCTTAACCTCTTGCCCTCGTGCGTGGCTACCTGTTGCCCATCTTACATTTGCTTTAAAAATTTCTGTTCTCATGTTGTATCTCTCTTTCTATATATTAATTATACCACAGTGTTGACTATTTGTCAACACCGTAGTTTGTAATTTCGAAATAATCGCCATCGGAGATTTCATAAGAACCATAGTCCCCGTACCCCTCTTTAGAAGTCATATACTGCACATCTTCCCCAACTTGGAACAACGGGTTGCCACAATAGAAAGCCAAGCATTCAACAACGGTTGGGCGCAAGTCTTTACCTTTATATTCATATGTGAATTGAGCAATCCCTTCTTCCAAAAACACAAATTTTCTACCTGTCATAAGTTTTCTCCTTTTGGTGGGGTTCTTCCCCTTACCTACTATAAGTATACCATACGCAACGCAAACCGTCAACCCCCTTTATCAAAAAATTTCATTTCACACAATCACATAATTGATCACCCTAGGAAATCACACAATCACACATTTTCACACAAGATCCACATAGTTTCACACAATCACACAATCACACAATTTGGGGCCCCCGAGGAAACCCCAAAGCTAAGGATAAAATCACAAAATTTCACATAATGTGATTATGTGAAAACGTCGGCCGACCCCGGCCGACAATTATGTGATTGTCGGATTATGTGATTATGTGATTGTCAGATTATGTGATCGTGGGATTATGTGATTGTGAAGAAGGGCCGGTATTTCACAGCCCGCTTGCTAGAATCTAAGCATACTTCACAAGCTCAGCGGATAGGATAAAGCATGCTACCCCGATAACAAGATGACTAAGGCTATTAGCCAAGAGAGCCCCAGCTAAGCCATAGGCCACCCCGATAATGCCTAATAATACAACCATATTTATAACCCCTTTAATGATCATGGCCAATGTAAAGGCCAATGCTGTTTCTAGTTTGTCGCTCATATATGTTCCCACCCGAAGGCCTTAGATAAGGCCTTCATTCTTAAGTGCTGATAGTATTAATGATGTAAACGTTTCGCAAGACTCTTTGTCTACTGTTGTTGCTGTTGTGTCGTTGCCATCTTCATCTTCAGTGATTATGGATAGAACAAACGCGATGATTCTTAGCAAGCCATCTTTAAAGTCTTCATCGATAACAATTTCTTCTTTATAATCGTCGCTCATGTGATAAGCGATTTTGCAAGCGTAGTCATATGCTGTCCAGTTTGTGAATTTTACTTCCTTTGTGATTTCTTCCAAATACTCGGCAAAATGCTTTTCCTTTACTACTGTGCGTGTGATTAGTTTCATATCTCTCTCTTTTCTCGCTGTTAGCGTTATTGGTGTTGGACACCTTAGAGCTATTAAGTGCTTAATAGCTCTAAGCTATCCCCCAAGGGGGAAGAGAGCTAGTTGCTCTCTCTAATGATGTAGCTAGCTGTTAGAATGCTTAGCTCAGGCAAGAAGTCGGCTGTTAGCTCATAGACTAGCTTTCTATCGCCATAGTCGCCGATATTAACTAAGTCATCATCTTCCAACATTTCAAGCTCGCCCTCGATGCTGACTGCTTGAGATTGTAGTTCTTCCATGAAGTAATCAAAGTTGTTGAAGAAGCTTTCATTGAATGCCACAGTGCCATCAGGGCGCGCCAACTCATTGATAAAGTCGGAAAGCAATTCGAACATTTGAGCTTTTTGCTCAAGCCCACAGTGTGGGGTGTTTTGCAAAAGTGCGTGAGCAACGAACTCTCTATATTGCTCTTTAGACTGCTTGAACTCAACGCTTAGCACTTCTTCATATAATCTTTTAATTGAAGCCATGTTATATCTCACTTTCTCGGGGGTTGCCCTTGTGATATGCTGATTGGTGTTAGACACCTTAGAGCTATCAAGTAGTTGATAACTCTAAGCTATCCCCCAAAGGGGGAAGCCGTTAGGCTTCATTATAGAGTTGATAAGCTACATCAGTTAGCAAGCGATACGCAAGATAGAAAGTATTTTCCACTGTGCGAGCTTCTGACTTTTCAGCGCGCTCATTTAGTGCGAGAGCATCGCTTTCGAGTTCATCGCTTAGGCCACTGATATCATTGCCAAAGATTGCTAAGCCACATATTACAGCGTCCATAGTCAATCCGATAGCCCCATCAATTTCGTTTTGGTCGTAATCAATGCCACTGTATTCATTACAAGATGTTTCGGTTTCGAGATATTCTCTAATTGCTGACAAGTTAACGGTTTTTTCAACTAACATTATGTGATTTCCTTTCAAGGGGTTGCCTTGTTTACTCTTACAGTATAGCACCTTTGTTTTAGGTTGTCAATAGGTTTACAACAACTTTTTAAACTTTTTTTCAACCTTGTTTTTTGCTATCCTTGGTACTCTTAAAGTATAAGCTATAAACAATCAAAAGTAAATACCTTTTTTAAACTTTCGCACTTTTTTTTTGAAAACTTTACTTTTCGGGTTTTCTGAAAATTCTTTCATTTCGGGAAAGAATGCTTTTTCAGTTTGTCGGGAGTACCCTCCGCCCCAACTCCACATCTCAAAGCCACACCCCTAATCCCACGGGACATTCCCCTTTCTCCCTCTCTCACGACCATTTTCAATTTTACGCGCGTAGGGAAATTTTCAATTTTACGATATCACGATTTAACTTGACAAGTCAAAAAAAGTATGCTATAATATAATAGAGAGATAATACAGGAGGTATCGTATCATGAGTATTCAAAAGAAAAAACAATGTGAAAAGTGTTCTAAAACGCTTAACACTAATGAGTTCTTTAAACTACGTGTCCCTACTGAAGATAACCCAGAGGGTATCCTTAGTATCTGCAAGAAGTGTGCAACAGCCCACTTTAATGCTACTCAACCCGCAACATTTCTACCTATTCTGAAGGCAGTCGATCATCCTTGGTTGCCTATTGAGTATAAAACGATTCTAGAGAAGTATGCTAAGCAACCTAATGATCCTGCCATTCTTGGACGCTACATCGGGAAGATGAAGTTGAGCCAGTATAGCTCGTTCTCGTTTGCTGACTCTTATGCAGCGCAGCAGGCTATGAACTCACCAGAGGACATGCTTGATGACCCAACACAGTATCAGTTGGGACAGGTTGGGAAACCGGCTTCTGGGCAGAAGGACATCTCATTGCCGTATGCAGTTGACTCGGCACAGATGTTAGTAGCGCACAAAGAGATGAAGACGGAACAGGATAAGGTCTTGGGAGAGCTAACAACAGAGGAACGCAAGTATTTGCTATTAAAATGGGGTACAGGTTATCAAGAGGAGAAGTTAATTCGTCTTGAACGTATGTACCAAGAAATGATGTCAGCGTATGACATTCGTACACCATCTCACAAGGATTACTTGAGAAAGATGTGTTCAGTGTCAATGGAAATTGATGAGTGCATCCAAGCCAGAGACTATACATCGGCAAAGGCCTTGATGGATGCGTATGACAAGATTATGAAGGCAGCAACTTTCCAGCCTGCACAAACTAAGGCCGCAGCAGAGGGATATGTAAACTCTATTGGGGAATTGGTTAAGCTGTGTGAGCGTGAGGGGTTTATTCCGAAGTATGATGTTGAGGTCAGCCCCGACATTGTAGATAAAACTATTAAAGACTTGAAGCTATATGTTAAGAGATTGTTCGAGAATGATGACAGTATTGCACAAAGATATGACAAGTCAGTCCAAGAGTTGGAGATGATTGAGTCTCAAGAAGACGAAACATTAGATGATGATGATGAAATCTTCGATGTATATAAAGAAATAGGGGATAGCTATGACGGCTAGCTTACAGCAGATGGATGAGGTTTTAATACCTCCTTCGCTGCTTACTAAGATTGGTGTCGAGGTTGCCGATGAGAAACAGGGTATTTCTGAGGAACGTATTAATGAGGCATTGCCAAAACTTCGGGAGATGTTCTCGCGATTTAGAGAGTACCCAGATGAGTTGCTTGATTTGGTTAAAGACCCGAATGAGAAATTCAACTTTTACTATTACCAAAGGGTGTTTCTAAGGGCGGCTGTTCGACACAGATATTTCTACGGGGTTTTCCCTCGTGCATATTCAAAATCATTCTTGTCATTTTTAGCACTTTATGTGCGCTGTATCTTATATCCAGGGGCGAAACTATTTATCGTATCTGGTGGTAAAGAGCAGGCAGTTAAAATCGCGACAGAGAAATTAGAGGAGATTTGGAAGTTCTTTCCTGCTCTTAGAGCTGAGGTTTATGAAGGAACTGGGCCACAAGCATCTAAAATTCAACGCGACCACATTCAATTAAAATTTAAAAATGGTTCATCACTTGACGTAGTAGCTGCGCGCGACTCTTCACGTGGAGGACGTAGAACTGGCGGTCTAATAGAGGAGGTTATCCTTGTAGACGGTCAAATGATGTCAGAAGTTATCTTGCCGCTGATGAACGTAAGTAGACGTGCAGCGTGTGGCACAGTTGATCCAAATGATGTTACGAATAAGTCACAAATTTATATTACAACTGCTGGAGAGAAAGGAACTTATAGTTATGACAAGCTAATTCAAATTTTGATTTGGTCTCTTGTTCGTCCTAAGGAGTCTATTATTCTCGGTGGTACTTGGCGTATCCCTGTTCTTCATGAGTTGCTAGATAAAAACTTTACCCGCGACTTAAAAGAGGATGGTACGTACACAGAAGAAACATTCTTGCGAGAGTATGAGTCTGTATGGGCTGGTGGAACTGATGGAGCCTACTTTGACTCAGATGCCTATGACAGATGTAGGGTTCTTGAGACACCACTTACAGGTGCACCAACAAGAATGCCTAAGAATAGCAAGTTTATCCTATCATATGACGTTGGGCGCACAACCGACCAATCATCTTGTTCAGTATTTTATATTGAGAAAAACGCAAGTGGGTCATATAATAAGAGTTTGGTTAATATTTATGCGTTTGACAAAATGCACTTTAAAGATCAAGCGAATAGTTTAAAACGTATTGCAATGGCGTTTAATGCTGAGAAGATTATTATAGATGCCAACGGTCTAGGGATTGGTCTTGTAGACTTTCTTACTGTTAAGACCGAAGATGAAGAGTTAAGTGAAATTCTGCCAGCGTTTGGAGTTGATAAAACGTCAGATGAAAAAGGCAACTATCGCCGTTTCTATCGAGAGGGTGGTATATATGCTGGTATGTTGTATTTAATTAAGGCAAATGAGTCCTTCAATAATGAGGCGCATGTCTTGGCTAAGGCACAACTTGCCAATGGTAAAGTTAGACTTTTGGTTTCTGACAAGGTAGCCAAATATAAACTAGAAAGAACAAAAGAATTTAGAGAGATGACCCCAGATGAGCGCATTAAGAGATTGAAGCCACATGTTATGACTTCACTTTTGAGAGATGAGATGCTTAACTTGAAGAAAAAAGGCGATGGTCAAGGTGTAACCCTTGCAAGAACCAATCTGGACATCCCTAAAGATAAATTCTCCTCATTTGAGTACGGCCTATGGTACATCAGAGAGTTGGAGAAAAAGATGACAATTCGTTCAGTTGACTTGTCGGAATTACAACTGGGTCCAACCACTGCCTCTAAGAAAAGAGACAGAAATTCTATGTTGGAAAGATTAAGAAGTAGAAAAGGAGGTAGAAAATATAGTGGCACAAACAGGTAGTCGTGGCGAAGTAAAAATCGCGGAAATACTTGATGAAGCTGGTATTGCCTACGTTCGAGAATATGTATTCAGTGACCTTGTGGTTTCCTCTGGGAGACCACTGAGGTTTGACTTTGCAGTTCTTGATGACAATGGTGATGTCGAGTTTTTGATTGAGTACCAAGGGGAGCAACATTACCAATCTGTTGATTTTTACAGAGGTAAGAAAGGGCTTCAAAAACAGAAATATAATGACGCACAGAAAAAAAGGTTCTGTGCAGATAAAGGGTTGACATTAATTTGTATTCCTTATTGGGACTATGAGATCCTTGACTATGACTATATTATGACAAAGGCAAACTTTTTTTAAAAAAAATAAAAAAAAAGTTAAAATCCCATTGACAAATAGTAAAAAATATGATATAATATATGTAGTAGTTGAGACAGGAGGTAAACACTGATGCACACTAAACACAGAAAAGGTTTTACATCTCCTTCAATTATGAATGAAAGTAACTTCACTAATCCGAAATATCCAATCACTGATAAAACTATTAGAGCAATGATTGAAGCATACGAAGAAGACAAGTCGGGAAGAAGATATACCAGACAGAGCATCGAAAGAGAAATCGAGATTGCCTCTGAGGGTAAAAACCTTGATCAGATTGTCGCGATATCAAATCAATTTTACGCTTCAAGTACTCTCTACGCTAGAATGGTTGAATATTTCGCAAACATGTTGCCTTACTACTGGTATGTAGTGCCACGCACTAAATTAAAGGGAGAGGCGGCGACAGATGATTTGTTTGAAGTTCTTGACTATATTGAGCTTATCAACCCGGAAGAGTTGGGGCCAGAAATAGCAAGAAAAGTCGTTCTTGATGGAGTATGCTATGCCGCAGTAAAAGAAAAGATTACCACTAAGTCCTCTACATTTGGATTGCAGTATTTGCCTAATAAATATTGTAAGAGCACTAAAAAGTATAATGGAAGAAGTGTTGTTTCGTTTGACCTCTCATTCTTTGATACTAAGTTTACTAACAAAGATAAGAGAGAAGAAGCATTAGAGTCTTTTCCATCATTTATTTCAGATGCGTATAGAGCTTACGTTAGAAAGAAAAATAAAACGGCAGAGTCAAGATGGATTGATTTAGATCCAAACTACGCATTTAAGTTCGCATTGCGCGAAGATATGATCCCTTACTTTATTGGGGTCATCCTTGACATCTTTACTTTACAAGATGTTAAAGACATCTCTTTATTCAAGATGGAGCAAGAGCTGTCTAAGCTTATTATTCAAAAGTTTAAAACTGATGAAGAAGGGCAGTCAGTCCTATTAAGAGAGGAATTAGAAGCATATCATGCAAGCACAGCACGCATGGTAGATGGAGTTCCCGGTGTTGATGTTATCACAACATTTGCTGATATTAAAGTTGAAGACTTAACAGCATCTCAGGAAACCGCGACAAATAATCCGGTAGCAAGAAAGATCACAGATATCTTCACTTCTGCTGGTGTGTCTCAGTCATTATTTAACGCTGATAATGCTGGGTCTCTTCAAAAGTCTGTTACTATTGATGAGTCAGTTATGTTTAGAATGCTTGGGCAAATTTCGACTTTCCTTCAAGTTAGAATTGATTGCAATTTTAAAACAGGAGATAGAAAATCCCATGTGTATAAAGTTTCTATGCCGCAAGTTTCTCAAATGGGAAAAGATGCAGTAGCTAAGGCTTACAAAGAGCATGGACTTGGCTTCTCAAAAATTCTACCATTTATTGTGTCTGGAGTCAGACAGTCGGTTGCCTTGGCTTCTGCAATGTTTGAACAAGATATTGAGCTAGATGAGCTTATCAATCCGCAACCCGCAGTTGCATCTGGTAGCACGACCGCTCAAAAGCCTAAAGCGCAAGATAGTGGCGAGAAACGCTCAGTAGGCAGACCTCCAAAGTCTGATGAAGAGAGGTCAGAAAAAACAGAAGCTAATAGAGAGTCGCTAGGAGGTTAAAGATGAACAAAAACAAAAATAACAAACTTAACCCGATTTTCGTTAACTTTGAATATGGAGCACCAGTTAGTAATTTAATTACTAAGTTTAAGGTAAAAATCCTATACGAGGGAGTTAACCGGAACGGAACAGAATTTAAAAAAGAAGTAATTGAAAATTTTGCAAAAACACTTCCTGCTACACCTGTTGTTGGTATTTATTCGGGCGAGAAACAAGATTTCTTGTCTCACATGAACTTTACAACAGTTGAGACGCAGGACGGCATGGACTATGAAATTCAATACCCAGTGCCTTATGGGTTTGTCCCTGAGTCAGCAACAAGCTGGTATGAAAGATCTACTGACTACGATGGAGTAGAAAGAGAATATTTATGCACAGATGTTTACTTGTGGACTGGACGATATCCAGAATTAGATCGATTAAAAATGGGTAAAAATAACCAGTCAATGGAGTTAAACCCTAGAACAATCGAAGGAAACTATGTTATGATCGAGGGGAAAGAGGTGTTCTCATTCTCAAAAGCCGAAGCGTTAGGGCTATGTATTCTTGGCGAAGAAGTAGAGCCTTGTTTCGAAGGTGCCGCGTTTAATTATGCGAACAACGAAGAAGCATTCGTAACACTATTGTCCAAGATGCGATATGAACTACAACAATTGGAAGAGGCTGAAGAAGCAGTCGAAGAAGTTGAAGAGATTGTAGAAGATATTGCAGAAGAAGTTGAAGTAGAAGAAGAAGTTATCGAGGTTGAAGAAGTTGAAGAGGAAATCATCGAAGAACCTGTTGAAGAAGAGGTTATCGAAGAAGTTGAAGAAGTTGAAGAAGAAGTTAACTTTGAGGCTCCACCTCTTGATGAAAATTCTATTGAGGAATTGGAAGAAGAAAACATCGCGGATGAAATTGATCTTCTTGCAGAAATTGAGCAAATTAAAAACTTGCTTGTAGAAAGAAACTCAGCATACGAAGCTCTTGAAAAAGAACTTAATGAAACCAAAGAAAAATTGAACTCTTACTCAAGCAAAATTGAAAAGATTGATAAAATTGAAAAATTGAATGGAGATGCAGAAAAAATCACAAAAGAAAATTTCGACCACATCTCTAGTATGATTGATGCTATCAGCATCGAAGAATTAGCTGGAATGATTGAGAAGTTTGAAGCGTTAAACAAATACGCAGAAGACATCACTCCAGAAAACTACGCCACATTGACAGAAAACATGTCTAAATTAACAGTGGCTGAAATCGTGTCTCAAGCGAGGGACTTCGCTTATGAAAATTTGAAATCTATCGTTAAACAGGGAGCTCAGAAGAAAGAAGAGCCTAAGCAAGAAGAAGACGAAGAGTCAAATCAATACACATTCTCTTTAGAACCAGAAGAAACATCAGTGTTTAAAGAGGAATGGATGCAGGTAGTCGCGAGACGACAAAAAACCAAATAGGAGGAAAAATTAATGGCTAAATTAGAAAAAATTGGTTACGGACAAATCGAACCAAACAGACTGTCAGCTCAAAAAACAAAACAAATCTTCGCACAATTGCCTTTGGCTGAAGGCGTTAACATTTGCGAAAACGGAATGGTAATGGTATACGACATGGAAGCAGGAGTTGCTCGTTTCCCAGCGGAAGATGAAGCAGGTTCAGTAATCGGATTGGTTATGAACGAAATTATCTTGGAAGATGATCGCTACCAAGAAGACAAAGATTACGCTATGTTTAATCACCCAGAAACTCAATACCAAGCGGCTATGACTCAATGCCCACGTATTTTCGGATTGGTCGTTGGTGACACATTCACTACAAATGCTTTAGAAGTATTGTCTGCAAGTGCTTTGCCTGCTGTCGGAACTGCAATGTCTTTCAACGCTGAAGGGTACTGGGTAGCAGTAGATGAAGCTACATCTACAAAATTGCCTATTGCAAAAGTTGTAAAACAAACTACTATGCCTGATGGCCAACTAGCTGCTAAATTGCAGATTGTTAAAGTGTAAGGAGGAAAAATAGAATGAAATTAGAACAAATCAAAAAACTTGCCAAAGCGGTTGTTGACACAAAAGCTAACTTCTCAATGGAAGATGGAACTACTTTGGATCAAGCAACAATGAATGAAGTATTGCGTGAAGAGTTGTCAGCTCTAAGTGCTACTGTTTACGAATATGAAAAAAATAAATACGACATCTTCTCTATCATCTCTGAAGCAATCGATGCTCGTGCTCCAAAAGATATTGCTCGTTTCTTCGAAGGATTTATCGAAACTCGTCAATATGGAATGAATGACAAACCAGAATTCGAAATCAAACGTGAAAACAAACAACTACGTGCTCGCGCATTCGTAACTCAAGTTTCTAGCGCTGGTGTGTATGAAGTATTCAAACTTGCTAAAGGCGGAAAAGTTCAAGTTAACATGATGGCTGTTGGTGGAGCTTGCCAAATCGCTTATGAAGATTTCTTGAACGGACGCGTTAGCTGGTCTGAATTGGTTGAAGTTGTATCTCTTGGTCTTTCTGACAGAGTTTATGACGAAGTATTGAAAACTCTTAATAAATTGGAAAACTCATTGCCAGTAGCTAACAAAGCAAGCACTGCTACTTTCGACCCTGCTGCTCTTGAAAAATTGATCGGTATTGCTGGACACTACGGTTCACCTGTAATCTTCTGTACTGAAACATTCGCTCGTACAATCACCGAGGGAACTGACTGGGCTTCTGAAGCTGAAAAAGTTGCTCGTAGAAACCTTGGATACATGGCTAACTACAAAGGAGCTCGTATCGTAATTCTACCACAATCTTACACCGATGAAAACCACACTCAACTTCAAGCTGATGACTCTAAAGCATACATCATGCCTGCTGGACGTGGACCATTGTTCAAATTGGCTCTACAAGGACCTACTCACGTTAGAGAAGCTAACAACGAAGACTGGTCTAAAGAACTACACACTTACAAACGCTTTGGATTGGCTGCATTCGTTTACCATGACCTTTGCACATACACTATTACGTCTTTAGCTGAGTAACATTTAAATCAAACGGGGCGGGCCTCACCGCTCGCCCATTAATTATAGAGGAGGATTTTAAAAATGAAAAACCAAAAAATTGAAGTAGTAAGCCGTTATGGCGGTATGATCTCTATTAAAGAGAGCAATACGGGAATTGTAAGAACTTGGCCAAAATGTGGGGCTAAATTGTATTTGACTGAAGATAGCTTGCTGAACTTGTCTATGACACCTGGTGCACGCAAGTTGATCCAAGATTACCTAATCATTAAAAATGATGAGGTGCTGGAAGAATTAGAAGTTGATGTAGAATTGGAATATCATTACGAAGTTAAAGAAGTAACTGATTTGCTAATGAACGGTTCTGAAGAAGAATTGATTGACGCACTTAACTTGGCACCAAAGGGAGTAGTTGACTTGATTAAAAAAGTAGCTATTGAAATCCAGTTGCCAAACATGAACAAACGTAAAATCATCGATAAAATGCTACAAGTAGACATTTCAAAAATGATTGAAGTTGCTCACACTGAGTCTTCAGATGTTGCTGAAAAACCAAAAGTTAGAGAACGTCTGGCTCAACAAAAAGAAGCCGTAAGAGAAACTCGCCAAGAAAAGGCTGGCAAATCTGGAAGAAAGGCAAAACCTAAACCAGCAGTAGAAGAAGTTTCCGAAGATTAAAATGGAGGTATGCCTATGGAAGAATTTACTTTATTTTCAACAGTATATAACTTTTTCTTAGGCAAGATCACTGACGATATGTATGTTTCTTTGGGGCAAGAGGCGGCCTATGATGATATGCAACAAATGTTAATTACTGCAACTCATCAGTTCCCTTTCCCTAAAGTCAACTTGCGAGACTACGACCTGGCATATGACGATCAAGAAAATCTGTCAAAGGGTAAATTTAACAACACTTTAGATTACGAAGAAATCGACATCTTAACTGACTACATGGTAATCAGTTGGATTAAGAGACAGATTGCACATTGCAGGCTTGTCGAGCTTAATTATAGTGGGGCGGATGCTAAGGCTTTAAACACAAGAAGCCAGATTACCGCGCTAACAGGAATGTCCACTTTCTTCAATAAAGAGCTGAAAGTAAAGGTTAGAATGTACTCAAACAGAACAACTGATGAGAATGGATTGTCCCGACATTCAGACTTAGCTTTGAGTGGTAAAGATGTCATTCAGTAGATATGTTAGACGCGCAGAACGAGGAACTGTAGTAAGTTTAAAAGATAGAACATTTGAAAGAAGAGTTGAGAACAGCTATAACAAAGAGTCCGTAAAAAGACTTGGAGATGAAAACTTCATCAACGCTGTAATCGAAACTTCTTCAATGAATGTCTCACCAGACACTAAGAAACTGGCAGTAGCCTTTAGTTCAAACATCAAAGTTGGCGATATTGTTTATTGGGACAGAGTAGAGTCACATTGGCTCGTTTATTACCAACGCATAACAGAGAAAAACTATTTTAGCGGAGAAATGCAACTCGCTAAATACGAAATACATTGGGCCTCTCCAAATGGCAAGAAATATAAAGTTTGGGGAAGCTTGAGAAACCAGAGAAGTGGGCTACAAGGCCTAAGCACTTACTTTGAAGTTATTAGCGGCGATATGGAATTAATAATCCCACGAGTCGCTGGAAGTGAATTTCTCGTTAGACAAAAAAGAATAAAAATTAATGGAAGAACGTATAGAATAGCAGGAAGCAATGACACTAATTTAGAAAACATAATTATATTCTATTTAGAGGAAGTACAAAGCAACCCAGAGTTAGATACAGATATCCCATATGGAAATGTTCCAATCTCTATTAAGATTGATACTGCTCTAAGTGAAGTTACAAGTGCTACGCTTGGCTCGGCAATAAAAATCAATGCAACAACTAGAAAAGATGGAATATTAATAAACGACACTTACAAGATTACAACTGTTGGTTGTGAACTCTTAGAAGACACAGTTACATTTAATGTCGCTGGGTTGGCAAGTGTAAGAATTGAAAGTGAATTAACAGAAAACGTATTAGAATTAGAAGTAAACGTTGTTGGCGAAGAAGTTACCAACACCTACATTGAGGGACCAACCGAAGTAAAAACTATGCTTTCCTACTCTTATAAAACAAACGCAAATGACACTCTAAGTTGGAAAATTACAAATGTAGATGGAACACCTGTTAGCACAGATGTTGCTACTGTTGAGATTGTAGACGGAAATTCCGCGACAATTAAATTCGGAGCAACTATACAAACAGTTAAGGTGGTAGCCGACACAGAACAGGGACCTCTTGAGAAAGAAGTCAAGATTAAACCGCTATATTAGGTAAGGGGAATAACTATGATAGATTTAACAAAGAAAAGTGGTTTTGAAGCTCTATCCGGAGACTTCGAGATTATTACAAACAGATTGCTCTCAGATGTTGAGCTATGCAAGCTGCTTCACTATGATATTAAGGAAGCTCTTGATCAGCCAGAATTAACGGCTGAGGAAAAAGCAAACCTGTTTGAAACAAGCAGGATCAGACTTATTCCTGACCTTTATATGGGAGAAGAAATTGGTTCGTTTATTGTAATAACTTATGACAACTTCATTCCAGGAGATAACCCAAAGTTTCTTCCTTGTGTTATGACAGTTGACATCGTGTGCCACACTGACCTATGGATGGTAGATAGATATGGGAAGCGAGTAATCCGACCGTATTTAATGGCAGACAAAGTAGTAAAGCAAATTCATGAAAAGAAATTTGCTGGTATCGGTACAGCTCAGTTCTTGGGTGCCAACTCAATGCTGGTGGTTTCCGATACACAATATGCAGGGGTGTCATTGAAATTCGAGATGATAAACCATGCCTAAGATTGATGGATTGCAACTTATATCTGGCACAGACATTGTAATGCCCGAACTTGGACTCATAATGAGCCAACCAAAAATCAAAGATATCGCTTACATGTTTGGTGAAGATGGATACTATGAAGTTATGGCATATTTGTCAACAACAAAAGAAAATTTAAACCTCGGCGAAATGCCAGAAGAAATCTATGAACAGCTCACTAATTATGATTGCTTGATGATCACAATGCGAGCGAGCAAGCAAAAGATGCTCATGGTTAAATCCATGTTCCATCTTCTATTTCCCGAGTATGAGATAAACTTTAATATGGAGGACTATCTCATTGAAATTAGTAAAGGAGAGTTTACTGCAGTGATCAATTCTGGAAACTTCGCAGTGCTACTCTTTTATATAAAGTCTATCTTTATGATCCCGGTTGAAGACCCCAATGAAAAGAAAAAGCAAATGAGCGCGAAAGCACAAGAGATTGCTAAAAAAATTGAAGAGGGGAGACGGAAACGACAAAAAAGAAACGGACAAAAGAATGGATTAGGAAAAGAAATCTCAGAGTTGGCTGTATATCTAAAACTTGCGATTGACGACATTGTTTCAAAGTTTACAATGTATCAACTGCTAAGTCAAATTCCTCTAACCAAGAAGAATGAGAGATACAATCAAGATTATCGCGCCATACTTGCCGGCGCTCAAGGCGTAGAACTTGAATATTGGCGAGATAATTCTAAACAGGAGGAAAATTAAATGGAAAAATTTGGATCAAGAGAAATTTGTAATGTAGTGTTCAAGGCGAAAAGCGATCACACATTCGGATCTCTAAACGTAGTTGCTGGAGAACCAGTATTGTATTTTGACACATTGAAAACAAGTTCATTGGAAACTACTGCTACTGCAGTATACGCTCGCGGTGGACGCGGAAACCCTAAACTAATCACTTGGGAAGGTGAAAAAGAAATGACCTTCACATTTGAAGACGCATTGTTAAGCAAAGAAGGTATGGCTATCTTGGCTGGTGCTGAGTTCACTGCTGGAACTTACGCTCACCACATCGCAGGTCGCGTTTCTGTTACAGGAACTACTGAAAAAACTGCAGACATCAAACCTTTGATCGCTGAAGTATTCCCTAACGCTGAAAGCCAACCAGTGGTAGATGCTACTGCTCCTATGTTCATCTATCATATTGGAGAAAATGGAGCGCGTACTAAATTGGTAGAAACTACTGATTATACTATTGCTCTTGGAGTTATCACTATTGTTAAAGCTGACATCGCTGCTGGAGACGTATTGCTAGTTGACTTCTATGCTAGTGCAAACGCAACTACTATCAACATCACACCAGACAAATTCGGTGGATACTACTACATTGAAGCAGACACATTGTTCCGTACAGAAGATGGTGTTGACCACGCGGCACAACTGGTATTCCCTAAAGGAAAAATCCAAACTGCATTCAACTTGGCTATGGCTAACAGTGGAGACCCTTCTACATTCACATTCACAGTTGATGTAATGCCTGACTATGTATTGGGTGACAAAACTAAAAAACGCTTAGTTGCTATCAGTATCGTTGACTAATATAATTAGACCGTAAATATTACGGTCTTTTTATTTTTTACTGCTTGACATTTCAAAAAAAATATGTTATAATATGTATAGGGAAAAATGGAGGTATTATATATGAAATACACAAAAGAAAAACAAAAAAACATTATTAAATTTAAAGGTGAGTCAATCGAAGTTGAATTTCCGTTGTCATCTGAAACAAAACAAACAGCAATCTCTATTGCTTTAGAGTCATCAAAAGTTCTTTTGGACCCAATGGCAAACGGTGTCAACCGCTCAGTGTACTCAAAGCTAGTATTTGAGTCAGTACTGTTTGGATTATTAACAACCACTTATGCACCAGGCATCCTTGAGCAAATGGAAGACTTTAACCCAGAAGAAACAGGTATTCAAGAGTTCTATGACTTCTTAAAAGACTCTGGAATTACTGATGCTGTAATGAGTAGCATTCCAAAAGACGAGTACAAAGAAATCGTGGCTTTTGCTGATGACGCATTCGAACGAGCTAACAATATCGTAACATCGGGCGCAATCGTGTTGGAAAACTTCCTAATGGAAGCAATGAAAGCATTGGCTGGCGCAGCGATTTTGAAATCGAAAGAAGAAGCCGATAATAATTAAGAGTCCTCATATCGGAAATAGCGCACAAGCGCAAATAGAGGAGTAACACAACCTGCTTCGGCAGGTTTTATTTTTAGGAGGTGAAATGTGTGAGAAGAAGATTTGGAGACGAGAATAGATTTAACAATCCAAGATTTTTACAAAGATGGGAGAACGCATATCAAGGCAGGTTTCCAAAAGATTATCTCTACGTGACTTTCGAGGCATTTAAGACTGGTAGAAGCAAAACAAATAAAGGGATTTCCAATATGGTTGAGACACAAGGTAAAAGCTATCAATCAGAACTTGAGTCTCAATTTAGCTCTAAGTTCGGCATGACCTCAAAAACGCTTGTTGCACGGTCAATAAAAGAAGCTGAAATTTTTGAAAGTTTCGCAGAGCTTTACAGAGTGCTTCTGTCACCCGAGATGAAAATAGAGGAGTATTTTGACCGATTTACTGACGAGTTTAAAAAGGATCAGCTCACGAGAATAAACAAAATAAAAAATGATTTAAAAGGGTTAAACGCTGATGATATACTTGACGATTTGATGAAGTATCGTAAGCTGTCTGCCGACTTTGGGGCACTATCATTTTTATTAACTAGGGAAAAAGCTAAGGCCGTAGGAAATGGTGTCGATCTCAGTCAAATCCAAGATAGTATGGACAAGTTTTTAGAGACAATGCCACAGCTAGAGGCCTTATTAATGGCACTCGCCGAAGTGTCTGGGTATGACGCCTCAGATGAAATCGTTGGAAAGGCTCTGCTTGAACTTAGCGGAGATTTAGGCACTCTGAAAAAAATTGCTGAGGCCACGTCTTCTGATAAGTCATATTCAAGACATTCTGAAATAGACGTAAGTTCATCATTTGTTATGGGAGATAAGAGTGCTAAAACAGTAAAAGATCTTGTTAAAAAATTGAGCTCCAAAAACAAAACGAGCGTTACCACCATCAAGGGAGACCTATCGAGACTTATTAAACCACTATCTGGGAATGATAAATTCTTATCAAAAGGCATGGAGGTTTTTGCTGGTGCTCTTGTAGAGGTTATGTTGAAAGACATAGTGCTAGAGCAAGATGCGGATCCAAGAGCAGCCACCCAGACCACCGATATAGGAACTAAAAACCCCTCTTACTTTGGGCCAAAAAAACTACAAAACTCTGAGGGCATAGGACCAAGAAAAAGCTCATACGGAGATAAGACTGCTGACATAGTAATAACCGGAAAAAAGAATGTTAATGGAGTTATGGAAGAAGTAAAATTCGCCGTATCTGCAAAGGCTTATAGAGTATCAAACATGAACGTTGCACATTCAACATATGCGCTTAGTCGGTATATTGGTATGGCTATGGAAACAGGTTTTACTGCCGATCAAGAAAAGGACCTTGTAAATATGTTTTTAATATATTTATTAGGTAAGGAGCCTGTTGTTGAAAAATGTATGTCTGGTAGTCGTGAGGCCACCTATCTAAAAAAGACCCGTTCCTCAATTAGCTTTACTGATTTAATGAGAGGTAACAACACATTTAAAGACTTGACACTAAGGTTTTATCTAAAAGCTGTTTATGAAATATTTAGAAAAACAGAGTTTATTTTGCTTAGTGGGGTGCTGGTTCCCGCGCCGATATTATATGAAAAAACATGGAAAAGTCTGGTTAAAAAATCTTCAGACAATAATAAGTTTGTTGAGTATTTTGGAGTAAGCAAGAGTATTACAAACAGTGAGAATATTAGTAAACAAGTGTTGTCTCAAGATCACCTTAAAAAAACAACCTTGTCAGTAAGAAAAAAAATGAAAGACATTGAGGGTGATAACGTTAAGACGAGATTGCCAGAACTCGACACAAAGTTTCTTTCTCAAAGAAGCAGGGACTTGTTTTATAGAACTGGGGGTATGAAACTTACTATAAAAACCCCAACAATGAGTTTTGATGAGCTTAGAGCAAGCGCGCAATTATAAGGAGGTAAAATATGAGATCAGATATGTTTTATAAAATGTTAATAAGGCTGATGCCAGACTCATCTTTATTACGAAGAGAACTTAGTGAAATTAAGAAACAAGCTGGAGAAGTGCCTGTTTCAATAAATACAGGTAAGTCTGTAACTGAGATTACAGATTTATCTAAACGAATGACTGAAATCGCCGAGAAATCTAAAATGGCGAGCGGGGCATATGACCCAGCAAAGCTAAAGGCAAATCTAGCTAAAGCTGGACTATCAGTACAAAAGTTTAATACTGAAATGGAGAAAACGGGACAGGCGTCTAAAAGACTTAGTTCGATAGATGAGATGTTCCACAAGCTACCAGGGAATATTAAGCGTTCTGAAAGTGCACTCGATAAATTCGGGAAAGCTATGGTCAACTCAATGCGATATAATCTCGTTAATGGGGTTGTTGATGCCATTGGGAATGTTAAGTCAACTATTGACGACTTCTTTAGATCGGTTGATAAAAACTTAACACAAATTAGAATTGTTACCGGTAAAGCGGAAAACTCTATGGATAGCATGTATCGCACGGGAATTAAGGGTGCGAAGGAATACGGTAGATATACAAGAGAGTATTTAGAAACTGCTCAAATCTACTACCAACAAGGTCTATCTCAAGCTGAGGTAATGGAAAGAACAAATGCTACTTTGATGGCATCGAATATTTCCGGTCAAGACGTAGCTACTACATCTGAACAAATCACAGCCGTACTGAACGGTTATAACATCGAAGCGTCAAGAACAGTAGAGATTTTGGACATGATGGCTAAAATCGGGGCAGAGACTGCAACCGACTTCGCTGAAATTTCCGCTTCAATGCAAAAGGTAGCATCTGCCGCGTCTGAAACAGGCATGAGTGTAGAAAGTACACTTGGTATGCTATCAACAATTTCATCAGTAACACGAGAAGCACCAGAAACAATCGGGACATCTTTGAATGCCATCATTGGTAGATTAGGTGCACTGAAAGCTGAGGAAATCGGAGACGCTAGTTCCTTTACCTCTCAAGTTGAAAAAGCTATGCAGAACACAGGCTCTGGGCTATCAACATTCGATGTAAATGGACAGCTAAAAGACACAACAACAATCCTTACAGACGTTGCTGAAAAATGGGACGAACTTGATGTAAACCAACAAAGAGCCTTGACAACTGCAATGGCTGGTACAAGACAAGCCAACCGTTTGATGGCATTGCTTGGCAACTGGGATATGTATGAGGATTACACCAATAAAGCGGAAAATGCTTCTGGTGCGATGGAAGAGCAAAATAAGATTTATTTAGAGTCTTATGAAGCGGCCCAAAAACGATTGGCAGCTACAATAGAGGATTTGGTTTCTAACCTTATTGACAGAGACTTCCTAAAAGACTTTACAGATGGAATGACAAAAATTGTCGAGCTAACCTCTCAACTTACTAAGGGGTTTGGTGGACTAACGGGCATACTCGCAAAATTGGCTCCACTATGGGGTCCAGCAATAGGTAGCAACTTGGCACCAATGATAGCTGGTAAAGTCTCAGATATAACTGGCAGAAACGACAGAATGAAGCTGTTTGCTACTCAAACAGAAGCGATAAATAGGGCTTCAGTTGGTGAAGGCGGAAACCTTGCTGATGGACCGATCAAACTTTCTCCAAAAGAACTTTCGAGAATGGGAGAGACAGAAAAAAACGCTTACTTGGAAGCCGCTAAAGCAATAGCTAAAAAAAGGGTGGAGCTTAGAAGTCTTGAAGAGTTGGAAAAATCCTACAACTATAGCATAGATGAAAATATTAAAGACTTAAAAGCCCAAGCAGAAGAGTTAAAAAAAGAAAACAAACTTATCGCAGACAATACAAAAGCTAGAATTGACTTAGAGGAAAAACTAGCTAAAATTGAAGATAAGAATAGTAAGGACGCCTTAAATAAAAAGGCTCAAATTGCTGCTCTAGGGAAACCTATGGCACCAAAGAGCGCGGACAAACTTAATGCAAGCTATAAGGAAAGAGTTAAGCAAATTATGTCCGAGTCAGGAATGGAAGGGGAGGCCGCTTCAATCCTTGAAGAAATGAAAGGAACCACAAACATTAGAAAAAATGCGAAAGATTTATTTAATGTTAAAATGGACGAGGGCAGATTTAATGCTTTTGTAGAGGCCTACAGAAAAAGAATGGCAACTGTCCAAAACGCAGTTAAAGACTCCAATAAAATATTAAATGCAGATGTGGTTGAACAAGAGGCCTTAATGGTCAGAATGCAAAAAGAGCAAAAAATGCAGTCGGTGTTTAATGGAGTAACAAAAGGTGTTATGGCACTATCAGCGGGGCTTTCTACTCTAAACAGCATGACAGATGAAACTGCTACCACACAGGAAAAAGCTCAAGGTGCAGTTGCTGGCCTTGGTTCAATGCTGTCATTTATTCCTGGTTGGGGAACAGCCGCTGGAATGGCAGTCAGCCTGCTTGGCCCTATATTTATTGAAGTGTTTGGAATAGGCACAACAAAAGCAGAGAAACTTAAAAAGAAAGTAGATGAGTTAACAAAAAGTCTTGATGATCAGTTAAAGGTAATTCGTCAACAGAGATTAGACCTTGCCCCTATATCTGGACTTTATGAGAACCTGGCGAAACAATATGAACAGCAAGCCTTCGCGTATAAAGACCTCAATGAAGAACAAAGAGGTCAATATGATCAAGTCGCAGAGTATGTACAGAAATATGCACCAGAACTTGTTAAATATTATGATGAACAGGGTAGAGCTGTAATTGACTTAGCACGAGGAGTAGAGTATCTAAATGATCAATATAAACAACAAGAAACCTACGCATATAAAACTCTTGGAACAGACGTAAAGGTCAATGCAGGACTTGTTTCAGATCAAAGCATACATGCTCAAAGAAGACAAATTGAAATACAAGAAGAGCTGGCTGAAAAACAGGAGAAACTCCTAAAAACAAGCGATAAAAAAACCAGGGAAAAACTAAATAAGTCTATTGAGGCGCTAAACACTGAGTTGACAGAGGTTCAACAAACAATTACCGGAATAGGCCAAACATGGAGTGAAACTGTTGTAACCCCATTGCTGAAAAGTATAGACGGATTTAACGACCTATCAGAAGAAACTCAAAACGCCGCTAGAGCAGCTATCGGATATAGAGACGCAGTGTTGAGTGGTTTTGAAACTGACGTCTACATAGAAAGAATTAAAGATACAATGATATCTCTATCTCTTGCCACACAAGAGACAAAAGATGAGTTCGCCAAACTGCCACTTGAGTTGCAGAGCGGAGTTATTAAAATTCAATCGACTATGAATGGCATTGATGCGACCATAAAAAACTCTATGCTCTCGCTGACACAAGCGCAATACCTTGAAGGATCATTCTTAGATCAAATCTATAAAATTGACCCAGATAAATTTGCGTCTAATAGAATTGGAGAGATAAACTCTGCGATTGATAAAATCCGCGAGGAGTTAAAACCTCTTGATACTCTTGAAACAACTGGAGAATATGATGGTGGATTGTACGCTCAAAATGCCAAAGAGGCCGAGGCCGCCGGGGCGCCACTAACCACAGAAGAGCAAGAGTATATCGATAAGGACAATGCCCTAAATAACGCGATCGCCAATGAAGAAGAATACAATGCAATCTTAAAAGATTTAGAAGATGAGAAAAAGGAAATTCTCGACAATACCGCTGAGTATCAAGAGAAACACTTAGAGGGACTTGAACAGATTTGGCAAGACTCTTTAATGGAGTTTGCAAGTTCGATTGATGGGCACAACGCAATATATGAAGCGTGGGTTAAAGAAAAAGCCAAATTAGATAAAGAAGCGTCAGAAAGGGGTGGCTCCACAGACTATGAAAATGAGGTAGAGCAAAATGATAAGCGCCTTGCCGTCCTGCTAAAAGATGATGAGAAATATTTTAAACAACTAAAAGAAAACAATCTCGCTGCAATGACCGAGAATGAGCTAAACTATCAAGTTGATGCAGACAACTACAGAACGTGGGCTGAGTATAAAGCCGCACTTGATGCAGCGATAATCCAAAAAAGACAGTTGTTAGAAGATATTGCATTGTCATCTGGCGAAGACAAAGAGGCCGCGATACTAAAGTTTAAAGTCTCTAGTCACATGCAACAGCTAGAGGCTGAGGGGAATTTCGCAGCTAAGAAAGCGCTGATCATGGCGACATCTGCTCAACAAGAGAAGATGACCTCTATAAGAGCGGCCAAGGATCAAGTAGACGCTACAATTGCAAGATTAAAAGAAGAGCAGGCCGCGTTGGCTGCCGCCGCTGAATCAGGGGCCAAAATAGACGAAGAAAAGGTTAAGGCTTCAATTGCTGCCATCAACAAGGAAATCGCGGCGACTGAATTATTAATTAACGCAAAAAGAGAGTTAGCCGGAGAAGAAGCAATAACTCTAGATAGAGCAATATACTCCGGTGCTGGAACCCCAGACTATGATTGGATAATCGAAGACCTTGGGTTTCAAATAACCGCATTAGAGGGGCAGTCAAAAGCCCTACAAGACGAGTACAACAAAATCGTGCAACAAGTCGCTGAAGAAAACAAGGACTTTGCCCTTCAACTTGAAAAGGCAATGAACGGTGCAAACATCGACTTTAGTGGTATAAACCTAACTCCAGAGCAAAAGGAGAAGCTTAAAGATGCAGAGGATCTCCTAAACAAAGGAGGCGGTGGAGCCGATAAGGAAAAACCATTCGAAGAGGAAATCGACTATCTACGTGAGTACTTGATAATCCTAGACGAACTTGAGAGAGAACTACAAAAAGTCAATGACTTAAAAGAAACTTCAGTTGGACCTGCTTATCTTAAAGCCCTTAAAGAAGAACAGCGCATTACTAAAGAAATGTTGGAAAACGAGAAGTTCAAACAACAACTTGCAGAAGATGAAGCAGCGCGCCTTAAAGGGGAAATTTCTAAGATCAACTCTGGCATCTCATTCAACGATTTTGGAATGATTGAGAATTATAATGAGATTTTAAAGCAAGCAGAGGCGAAAATTAATCTATTAAGTGGAGCCGAACGAGAAGCGGCTATCGAACAATGGGAAACATTGAAAGAGCTAATGACTGACTATGAAGAGGTTATTGGAGATGGATATGATGCCCTTGAAGCACAGCGTGAAAAAGCTATGGAACTTTCTGCTCAAAAGCTAGAAGCCATTGAGTACGAAATTGATATGATTGTCAAAGTAAGTGAAAGAGATAAAGAAACACTTGATGCGTTCCTAGAGTTTGCTAAGTTGCAAGCAGGTAAAAACGCAATCTCAATCGATTTCTCTGGCGCGATGACCAACTTAGTGAACGCAGCGAAAATGGTTTCCGACTTGTTCAACTCTGATGCTATGAATAATGATGCCATCAACAATATCTTGAACGATCCAGATTTAACAGATGCAGACAAGGAAACAGCACTTGAGGCAGTTAGAGACCAATATCTTTCTAATATGGAAGAACTTGTTTCTACTCTACAAGATATGGACGAAATGTTTGCAGATGGTTTGGAAAACGTAGCAAAAGTATTGGAAGAGCACCTTGAGCAGTTTGATGCAATCTTAAGTCAATATGAGTATATGATGGACTTAATGGACCGCACAGGTGCTGATCCATCTGGTAAAAATGGATTGCTTGACCAAATGGTCGGTATCTATAACACTCAAATCGGGGCATGGCAACAAGCGGCCGAAGGCTTCAAAGATGCTAGAGACTCCTTCGAAGTTGGAACTGATGAATGGCTAACTGCTAATGCTCAGTATATGGCGGCAATGGATAAAGTAATGGGTGCAGAAAAACAATTACTCGATGCACTTGAAAGCAAATTCGATAACTCGGTGTCATCTGGTAGAACGTCTTTAGAAGAAGCTTTATTTGGTGGAATGAGTGCTGATGAAGCTAAGAAAGCTCTACAAGAACAACAAGAGGCTAGAGAAAAATATCTTGATACTCAAGAGCGTATCTATGAAACCTCTAAGTTGGAAAGAGACATTCAAAAAGAAATCGACAAATATACCAACAATCCTAAAGCACAAGCACAGCTTAAAAAATTCATGGACAGTGAATTAAGCTACTTGAAGAACAAAGAAAAGTTGACTGAGTCTGACCTTGAACTATCTCAAAAACAATATAATATTGTCAAGGCAAGAATTGCTATGGAAGAAGCGAGAGAGCAAAAACAATTTGTCCAAACTCTACAACGCAATGCCAACGGCACATTCGGCTTCGTATTCTCCGCTGGGCCAAATGAAGAATTTGAAAAAGCTAAACAAGATTACGAAAATGCCATTAATGACTTATATGAATTTGCGATGAAAGAGAAAGATAGACTTGAAAATGAGTCAATCTCAATTAAAGAACAGTTCCTTTCTGACTATGACGAAATCTTAGGCAAATTAAAAGCTGGTAAGATTACTCAAGAAGAAGCTGACCGAGCTTTAATAGACTCAAGAGATAAGATGCTTGAGAAACTAAAAGAGAACGCTGAACAGCAAGCTATCATGAACCAACAAATTGCTGGTACAGAGATTATGCAAATCTTAGCCAAAGCAGGTGCTGACCCAGAGGCATTCGCTGGATTAGAAAGTCAATCAGAGGCTTTAAAAAGTATCTTTGATACACTTGAAGAAGCTAAGGCAATTTCTGGTGATGAGATGGCTTCAGTGCTAGAGTCGCTCGGTCTAAACATTAATGATTATAGTGGTTCACTTGGTGAAATCATAAACTCTGCAATCGAAGATTTAGGCGGAGATGAAGAAGCACTAAAAGAGTTAACTGACGCATTCGCTGCTTCTGGCAACGAGACAGTTAAAGACTTGCTAGATTTAGTTGCAGGAAACTCTAACTTGTCTGGAATGATTGATGATATTTTCGATCAAACTCTAAACGGTGCAGGCTCTAACCTTGGAGACTTCATGGACGATGCTTTAGCTGGTTTCGATGAGGTGTCGGGTCAATTTGATGAGGACAATCCAGACTCACTATTCAACACCATTAAAGACGGTGTCCTTGGAATATTCGCTGAATATAACGCAACATTAGAGGACGCAATGGATAGAATGGAAGAGCACTTAGGAAACGTTGGAGAAGTTGCTGGAGTAATCACTGATGCTACTCAAGGAGTAGTTGATGGACTGGTTTCTGAAATTGACAAGTTAGTTGAACTTCAAAAGGAATACGCTTCTCTAAGAGAGGAAATCATAAAAACTATTGAGGTCCTTCAACAGCAAATTGCGAACGCAAACGCTGCACTCGAAAGTCTTGGGACAACAACCAACCCATTCCCTGGAATTGACGAGGAACCAAATTTCACTGGAAGAATGGTTAATGGAGACGTAGTCTTGGGCAATAATTCAGACATCTTAGCAAGTGCAAGTGTTGACTTGGCCTCTATGACAACTCCTACATCATTCTTGGGTGACATAATTTCTGCAGTTGCTGAAGGAGTATATGCTTCAAAAGATGCAGTTAAAGATTACTTTACTTCAAAATTCATGAAAGGGAACTCAAGCCCAGCAGTAACCGAAGGAGCAATTCAACAGGCACCTACACAAGTTACTATTAATGCTGACTTCCCTAATGCAACGAATAAAGACGAAATTGTATCTGCATTTGAAACATTGAGATTGAACGCTGAGCAATATGTTAATAAGAAATAAGGTCTGCTAACGCAGATCTTTTTTTCTTTTCGCTACTTGACAAGTTGAAAAAAATATGTTATACTTATTATAGGAAAAGGAGGTATAAATATGGATTTTCAAAAACAAATATATGAAACAGTTGAAACAATCGCGAAAGGCATCATTGATAAAACTGGCTATCTCTATAAAGTTCAAGCAGTAATCACTAAAGTAGATCCACTTGGAAACTACTATAAGTTTGAATATCAAGGCGCAGAACATACAGGATATAGTGTCAGTGGTGAAAAATACGCGGTTAATGATTTGGTATATGTTCTATTTACAAACGGCGACCCGCTCGCTAAAAAAATGATTATTTCTCGTATTGACGCATATAACAATACAATAGATTTAGGAAGCATTGGAGATATTGACAGTAAAATTGCTAGAATTGAATTAGCAGGTCAAAATGTCTTTATCCAGGCTCCAAACGGTGCCATTACACCTTCATCAATTAAAATACAAGCTCTTTGCTACAATAATGCTGAGGTTGATAAATGGTTGATTGATGGTGTTGAAACAACATCTGGTGTAGCATCAGATAAATTGTCTATCACAATTCCAGCGAGTTTAGTTCAAAATAAAAACGCAATCTTAGTGTCTGTGGTGGGAACAGATCCGCAGTTAACCGACACAATGACGGTCGCGAAGTTAAGTGATGGGTCAAACGGAACAGACGGAACAAACCCTCTATTCATCGACTTTAATAAAACCTCCATCACAATTCCAACTGATAGTGCAGGGGCCAACCCCAACCTAACAAACGCAAATATCCAATACTATGTGTTCGAGGGCATGTCAGACGTAACCAACGCATGGGAGCCTGGGCTAACAGTTACAGGGACAGGCGGTCTTGGCTTCAATGTTGATAAAGCCAACAATACAGTAACAATAACCTCACTAACAGCTGACGCAGCTCAGTTAACATTTACATTTGTAAAAGACAGCGTAACGCTGATTAAAAGAGTGGACGTAACTAAGGTTAGATGGGGAGCAGATGGTGCCCCTGGAACAAACGGGACCAACGGAACAGACGGTATTGACGCAAAGTATGTTACAGTGTCTGGGGAACAGGCATTTAAATATGCGGCGGGAGCATCTACTCCAGTACCAGCCAGCATTGTCTTAAGAGCGTCTAGATTTGGAACGAACTTAACAGGAAAGTGGTCTTATGCAATCCCAGGAAGCACGACCCACACAGACATCAGTGGACAAACAGCAGATACTCTAGCGGTAGCACACAACGCCTCTTACTGGGGTGTACATAACTCACTAACATTCAGATATACAGTTGATGGAGTCTTTGATGAAATCACTGTTGTAAAATTAAAAGATGGGGAAACTGGAGCTCCTGGCGAGCCAGGGCGAGGAATCAGCGCAGTTAAAAACTTCTATCTCGCGTCTTCAGCCTCTTCGGGAGTAGTCAATACAGACCCTGGATTTAAAGAGCAGATGGCAACAACCACAGAAACAAATAAATATCTATGGTCTTATGAGGAGGTCATCTACACTGTAGGTGGATCAACAAAAACCTCTCCTATTATCATTGGCACACATGGTGCTACTGGAACGACTGGGGCTACTGGACGAGGTATCTCATCTATTAAAGAGGAGTATCTGGCAGGAGCAAGTGGGTCAACTCCTCCAACTGGGACATGGGCAACTTCAATGCCTACGCTAAACTCCAGTGATAAAAAATACCTATGGAATAAGGAAACAGTAACATATACAAGCGGAGTGCCTGCGACTGAGGTTTTCACAAAGGTTATAGCAGTCTATGGAGACACAGGATCTCAAGGTATTCAAGGTCCGACTGGGCCTCAAGGTCAATCCCTATATACTTGGGTGAAATATGCTGACAACTCCTCTGGAGGTGGAATGGACGACTCTCCAGTCGGTAAGAAGTATATTGGCTTTGCCTACAATAAAACAAGTCAAGCAGAGTCTACAACTGCTTCTGACTACACATGGTCACTAATCGAAGGTCCTCAAGGTATTCAAGGGCCAGATGGCAAGACTAAGTATACTTGGTTAAAATATGCAGACACTCCTACAACAGGTATCTCTGATAGTCCCGTTAATAAAAAATACATGGGTGTTGCCTATAACAAAGACACTGACGCGGAAACCGAGAACTATGCTGACTACCAATGGAGTTTGATTCAGGGACCTCAGGGAGACAAGGGTGAAACAGGTAGCACAGGAGCAGTTGGTCAAGGTGTTGACAGCATTGTTGAACTATATAAAATGCTTGACACCAAGGCGCAGCAGCCAACTCCAACAAGCGATGCTGGATGGAGTACAACATGTCCTGCATGGGTTATGGGGAAATATATTCACACTTGCTCAAAGATTACCTATAAAAACCCTACAACAGTGGCGTACACTGCACCAGTAGTTAGCTCTGAATGGGAGGCTGCAAATGTTGTTGATACAAGTCTAAAAGACTATATTTTATCTCGTGGCGAAAACTTAGTAACAAATGGAACTGGGCTACTTGACAACAATACAAACTTTTCGAAGTTTACGTTTGACAAGACAGACTCATATTCCTCTGGAGGAAGCTTTACGACCTCTCTAGAGAACTCTGTGCTTATGACAGATGAGTTAATGCCGGTTAGTGTGGATGATAGATATCTATTCTCGTTTTATGCAAAAACAGATCCATATGTAGGGTCAAAACACTATGCTTTTGTTTCTTGCTACGATGTGGACAAGATGGTAATCAGGGCGGAAATGTTCATGTACATGCCGAATACGTTAACCTCTTTGGCGAGAGACCTAAAAGATGGTGATACAATAGTATACTTAGAAAGTGCTTCTAACTGGAACCCGTCTGGTTATACTAAACAAAAAGGGTTTATTTTTTGGGACTATAAAAATTCGGGTGGGTATTTATATCCTCCACTAACCTATTCAAGGAACGCATTTTTAGATCTTTGGAATGATAATGGTATAGACTTTGTAAACAATACAATTACTTTAAAGTCTCCTTGGAACAATGGTCTGAAGTTGGCAGGGACCAAGTTAAGCAACAGCAACTCTGGTGGAGGATATTCATACTGCACAAATCTATCGAATGGAATAGTTCCTAACTCCTGGACAAAATACTATGGAGAAATGTCAGGAGTAATTGACAATGGATTAGAAGACAGTAAGAAATTCAGACCTGGAACTGCTTATATTAAAATAGGTTGGCTGGCAAACAGAGATGTAGCAGGAGGAAAGCTGTGGTTAAGCAACATTAACTTCGCAAAATATACTCCAACTAAAGAAGATGTTGCAAACGCTCAAACCGCAGCAAATAATGCTCAAACATCAGCCAACAACGCTCAAACCGCGGCCAACACCGCTAACGCAGCCCTATCTGACTTGTCAAATGACAACAAGCTAACTGCAAATGAGAAGCAAATTGCTAAGAAAGAGTGGGATGCTATCATAGCTGAGAAACCTAAAGTTGACGCGCAAGCTGATACATACGGAGTGAGTAAAACTGCCTATGGAACAGCCTATACCGCTTTATCAACATACATCACACCTCTGCTGTCAAGTCTAACTACAACAAGCGATATTGTTGGTACAGACTTTAGAACTGCGTTCTCTAACTACTATAGCGCGAGACAAGATTTACTAAACAGTGTTAGCACCAAAGCTAAACAACTGGCAGACGCAGCTCAGTCATCAGCTACTGCCGCGCAGACAGCAGCGAACAACGCTCAAACTGCGGCAAATGCAGCTCAAGCCGATGCAACGACTGCAAATTCTCTGTTAACAGATATGGCAAGTGATAACAAACTAACTGCCTTAGAAAAACAAAATACTAAGAAAGAGTACGATGAAATTTTAGTTGAAAAGCCTAAGCTAATCGCTCAAGCTGGACTATACAGTGTATCAACAACAGCCTATACAACAGCGTTTAATGCTTTAGACACCTATGTTAGTCCCTTGTTGACAAACCTGTCTACAACATCAACTATTGATGGCCCAACATTCAGAACTAAATTTTCGGATTATTACAGTGCCCGTCAAGACTTATTAAATTCAATAAGCACAGCCACAAAAACGATTGTAGACAGTACTCAAACCACAGTTCAAGGAACAGTAAAAACTGTTGATATAGAATATTACTTATCAACCTCGAAAACTGAACCTGTTGGGGGAAGCTGGGTAACAGTTGCACCAGATTGGACTGAGGGGAAGTACATGTGGTCAAGAACAAAGACCACCTATGTTGATAGTCAAAAACCTGCCACATACAGTAATCCAACATGTATTGCTGGTGCGACTGGCGCAACGGGACCACAAGGGCCTACTGGGCAAACAGGTAGCACTGGTAAGGGAGTATCAACAACTGTTGTTGACTATGCTAAATCAAGCTCTGGAACAACAGCGCCGACAACTTGGGTGGGAACAATCCCAACATTAAGTCCTGGAGAGTTCCTATGGACAAGAACAACAATCACTTATACCGATAACGATAAAACAGTATCTTATAGTGTCAGCATGAGTGGTAACACCGGTCCACAGGGAAGTATCGGTGCAACGGGACCAAGTGGTACAGGGGTTTCCTCTGCAACAGTTACATATAGTTACAGTGCATCGGGGACAGTTGCTCCAGCAAGTCCTTGGACATCAACAGTACCAACAGTTCCAGCAGGGCAGTACCTATGGACAAAAACCGTAACTGCATACACAAACTCTACTTCAAGCACGACATATTCTGTCTCAAAAATGGGAGTGGATGGATCTGATGGTAAAGGCATTGCTTCAGTAACTAACTACTATAAGATCTCTTCACTGTCAACTGGAGTGCTGACAACAGACTCTGATTGGACAACCTCTATGGTTCAACCTACTGCAAGTAATAAGTATCTATGGAATTACGAAAAGATTACATATACAGACAACACGTTCACTGATACAACACCAGTGATTATCGGAATGTATAGTGCTGATGGCAACGGTATTGCTTCAATTACAGAGTACTACTTGGCTACTCCTCTAGCAAGCGGTGTTACAACTGCGACTTCAGGCTGGACAACAACAATCCAAACGCTATCCTCAACAAATAAATATTTATGGAACTATGAAGTAACAAGTTTCACTTCTGGCTCTCCATCTACTGGAACTCCAAAAATTATCGGGGTATTCGGAGACAAAGGAGATAAGGGGGATGCAGG
>JACCEE010208203.1_pt1 | contig 32928 bp, 24 predicted proteins | sample 7449931 | NCBI WGS metagenome assembly JACCEE01 (sample SAMN15323457, study PRJNA562643) | freshwater metagenome | isolation source: river surface water | place: USA:Blue River Watershed | collected 2017-08-19 | reverse complement strand
TGGGCAGCGGGCTATAATTTCCTTGCGTTGCCCAGTGCCGCAATGGGTGTTATTACGCCTTGGATAGCGGCAATTGGGATGTCGCTCAGTTCTTTGCTCGTGGTGCTAAATGCGCTCCGCTTAGTTGATAAAAAATATCGCGCGGATGCGAATCAAAAAACAGAACAGTAGGGTGGAATAGGCGCAAGCCGTATTCCACCGTGCCGTTTAAAACCATTTTGCGGTTGTTGACGGTTGACGGTTGTAGGGTGGAATAGGCGCAAGCCGTATTCCACCGTGTCGTTTGTACGCTGTTTTTTATTCAACCTTTGCGGAATTTCATGGTGGAATACGCTTCGCTATTCCACCCTACATTTTCGTGTTAATACACAAAGCATTTAATCTTATGTTGTACAGTCTCCCAAATTTTGAAAATACGCATGTTTTAGTGATTGGTGATGTGATGCTCGACCGTTATTGGTACGGCGGCACGTCGCGCATTTCACCAGAAGCCCCTGTGCCTGTTGTTCATATTCAACAGCAAGAAGAACGGGCAGGCGGCGCGGGTAATGTTGCTTTAAATATCGCCGCTTTAGGCGCGAAAGCAACGTTATTGGGCATTGTTGGACAAGATGAAGCAGGACAAAGTATTCAACATCGCTTAATTAGCGCAGGGGTAAATTGCGCTTTTCATTATACTTCTGATTTTCCAACCATTACCAAATTGCGGATTTTAAGCCGTCATCAACAACTATTGCGGTTGGATTTTGAGGAAAATTTTAAACCGATTGAAAGCCGTTTTATTGAACGTATTTTGAGCGAGTATTTAAAACAGGTGGATATTGTGATTTTGTCGGATTACGGCAAAGGCACATTGAGTAATCCAGCGGCGTTGATTGAAACAGTGCGTAATGCGGGCAAGGCGGTTTTAATTGACCCTAAAGGCAGTGATTTTAGTAAATATGCTAATGCGACGATGATAACGCCCAATCGCACGGAATTTGAGGCGGTGGTGGGGCGGTGTGAAAGTGAAGAGGAGTTAGTGGCTAAAGGTGAGCAATTGCGCCAGCAGCTTAATTTGGATGCTTTGTTAATCACGCGCAGCGAGCAGGGCATGACGTTGATTTGTGCGGAGCATGAAGCCTTGCATTTGCCTGCACACGCGCGTGAGGTGTACGACGTGACGGGCGCGGGGGATACCGTGATTGGGGTTTTAGCGGCGGCGTTGGCGGCGAGTCAATCGTTAGCGCAGGCGACGGCTTTAGCCAATGTTGCGGCGGGTTTGGTGGTTGCTAAACTTGGCGCGGCGACGGTTAGCCCTGATGAGTTGGGTGATGCCTTGCATTTACATGGCACGGGGTTGCAGCATTCGCTTAAAAGTTTGCAAAGTGCGGTGAAAGCGGCGCAAGCGCGGGGTGAAGTGGTTGTGATGACTAATGGCTGTTTTGACATTTTGCACGCGGGGCATGTGCAGTATTTGCTACAGGCGCGGCAATTGGGCGACCGTTTGATTGTGGCGGTGAATGATGATGATTCTGTGCGTCGTTTAAAAGGCGATTCGCGCCCGATTAATTCGTTGGAAGACCGCATGAAAATTTTAAGTGCGCTCGGTTGTGTGGATTGGGTGATTCCTTTTGGTGAAGACACGCCGCGCGATTTAATTTGTAGTTTACAGCCGAATATTTTAGTGAAAGGCGGCGATTATCAACCTGAAGATATTGCGGGGAGTGATTGTGTGTGGGCGGCGGGCGGGAAGGTGTTAACGTTGCCTTTTGTAGAAGGACGTTCTACTACGCGGATTATTCAGGAAATTCAAAAGCAGTGAAAATTATTTAGCACAAAGACCTACTAGGTTTTTAAAACCTAGTAGGTCTGTTGGTATGAATTTAAAAGCTCGGGTTATTTCACAACCTTTGCAATCGCTGAAGCTATTGCACTCCTGATATTATCGTGTTTTTATTGTTTCAAATTCATTTATCACTTGCTCTTTTATTTGTTTTTCGACTAACGGAAAAGTGTTTAAAATGTGTTCTAATTCTTCGTTAGTTAAATCATAAAGATGGGCGATGATGGCATCGAGTTCGGCGCGGAGTTGGGCGCGTTGTTTGGGGTCGGTTTGTCCTTGCAGGTCTTTAAACCCTGTCGCGTTTAATTCGGCGCGTAAGTCGTCGTAGTCGGGCGTGGTGCAGATAAGTTGCGCGGCGCGGCGGACGATTTCGTTAAATATTGGGTCGGTTGCGGGAAGTCTGGGAATAGGCAAATTATAAACAAAGAAAAATGAAACATGTGCCGTTATTCTCTGTCTTATCAAATAGTCACTGATAAAACTATTAAATATAGCAACTATAAATAATCTTGTTTTTTCATCTAATGACGATGTACAAACATTTTCTAAACTCATGGTATGAGGGCAAAAAATATACTTAGGCAAAACGGTTGCAATCATTGTTCTTTCATTCGTACTACTCGCAACATCACGAAATCCTACCCGAAACCCCTGATAATCCAGTTTTTGCCCTGTATCTGCTTCTTTTCCCAGTAAAGCCTTTCTAGCTTCTTGTTCATCAACCCAATAACGCGGTTCACCCCACAAATGCGTAAATTGATGAATCATTTTTCCTTCATACAACGGCAACCGTCCCGCCCCTGCTTCGGTTTTAAACAAATGACTGTCGTTAGTCATGTGAAATTCATTACTTAATTTTAAATTCCATGTATTTTCCAGTTGTTCGCCTAATAAAGGAAATTGCAGCATTTTTTCTGCAATGTGTAAGTCTAGGTTATTTTTAAATTCCATTACTGAACGCGAATCGGGCGAAAGTTTTTTGAGGAAATCGACAGATAATTTTAAATGTTCTTGTTTGTTGTGTAGAAAATCTAACAGGTTATCAACTCTAATCGCTTCTCGCGGATTTATCCGAAATGCAGAGTAAAAGTTACTTGTCGTCCGCCCTTTTTCAAACGTTAAAAGACAGAATTTAAAACCGTGGGCTATTCCTTCAAAAATAAATCGTTCATTGCTTAAACCAAATAAATAATCGATTTCCGTCTGATTAAACAACAAATCGCGTAATCCCGTCGTGCCTAAATCGGTATAAATGCCACTGGGAATCACAATGCCACAAAGTCCTTTATCCTGAAGTAAGTTGTAACTTTGTTCAGTAAAAAGTTTGTAGAGATTGACATCACTACCCGTTTTTTTACCGTTGACGATAGCAGATTGATGTTTAAATTGGGGCGTGGTGCGTAAAAATTGGCTAACGTGAGTAAATTGACTGAGATAATCTAACCACGCGCTTTTAATATCTGGATTTGTCAGGAGTTTGGCTTGTTCTTTTTCAAAATCTTTTATCGTCATTTTGTTTTTACTGACGAGTTCAGAATATTCAAGAAAAAATTCTTTACTGTCAGGCTTGAACACATCCCAAGGCGGATTAGCAATAATCGCAGAAAATCCTCCCTGAGCAAGCACTTGGTCAAACTCATAACCCCAATGAAAAGGATGCAAACGTTCAATATCATCAAGCGTTAAAGGACGTTTTTTTGGCTTACCCTCTTTATTTTTCGCCTCGTCCCAAGTCGCTTGTTCATACTGAATTTTTAACTGATGAAACTCCTCAAGCAACAACTGATTTAAAACACGTTGCGCTTGTTGGCGAGCCTCTTCGATATCCTCCCGCAAGCCGCGCAAATCTTTGCTGTAACTGGTCGCATCGCGATAACACTCTATCAAGCGATTTTTTTCAGCAAGCAAATTATGATAACGTTCAGCCTTCTTTGATTGAAACAACCCCATTTGCTGCATTCCGACCGAATTCGCTTTTTCAAAACGTTCAGCATCCACCGTCAGCAAACCCACCAACGAATTGCCCGCCATAATATTAAAATCAATATTCGGCAAAGGCTCTAACTCTTCCCCCGCTTTCACCGACGCAACCAAAGCCAAAAATAACCGCAACTTAGCAATCTCAGTCGCTTCCTCCATAATATCCACACCGAACAAATTATGCGTAATAATGCGCCGCTTCAACGCATACGCACTGACCGATGACGACAATCGCGCATTCACCGCTAAATAAATTTCAATCAACGTATTCATTGCCGCCACCAAAAACGCCCCCGACCCACACGCAGGGTCAAGCAAACTCAACGACGGCAAAATTTTATGTAACAACTCATGCGCCAAATCCTCATCCAACCCCGCCAACAACGCCGCCATACTGTCAAATGACCGCGCCTCACACACTCCCGCAATTGCAGGCGCGTGCACCTTATCCAAAATCAAACGATGAATTGTCCGTTCACACAAATACTCAGTAATTTCTCGCCGCGTATAATACGCACCAAACGCTTTTTGATTGATATACTTTTCAAAAATATACCCCAACACATTTGGATTAATTTCATTATCTTGTCCCGTGGGCGAATCATCCAAACTCCACGAATAACTCTGAAACAAAGCAAAAAGACGCACAAATGCAGAATCAGGAATATGAATTTGATTTTGATACTGCGCTTCCAACTTATGCGGAAGAAACAAACCACCATTTAAATAAGGAATATTCCCCAACAATTGCGAACAGTTACGTTCATGCTCAGGTTTTGCAAACCCCTCAAAAAACAACGCCCGCAAAAACTGCTGATAAAAAATATCAACCTGCTGTTTTTGCATCTCCTTCAATTTATTCGGCAAATAATCCCTATCACCTTTATTTAAAGCTCCTTTCTTCTGCAAAAACCAAATGAACATAATCCGATTAACCAACACCGACGCATACCACCGCCGCTCCCGTTCATTCGCGATTCCGCCAATTTCCTCAACAAACTGCTCCAAAAAACCCGCAAACGCCGCATAAAACTTTTTAGTGACTGGTTCAATATCCAACGCATTTTTCAAACGCTGCAACATTTCCAAAAACGGCATATCGCCCGAATCATCCAACTCCTTATAATCCACCGCTAACGAAGCCAACTTACTAATCAGCGCATCGCCCGACTGTCCCGCAAAATAAAAATGCGACCGTGGATGAGATTCTTTGCCTTCCCGCTTCACCCAAAAAAACACCGCCTGTGTTTTCTTATCACTAAAAATTAAAATATGTTCTGCACTATAAGACGCTCGAATTTCATCAGACACTTTTAACCGCTGCTGTGCGTTAAGCACTCCCTCTCCCTTCACCCAAAACACCCGCACATTTCCCAATTCAGCAACTATGTCACAATTCCCTACCCAATCCTTCACTGTCACTAAAACTTGTTTTCGCGAAAGATTCCAGCCCAACTCTTCAAACACAGTTTGAAAATCAAAAGACTGAATAGCCAAACGTAATTTAGGAATATCAATTTTTGTTATAATTGTCATAAGAAAAAGCTCAAAAGAAAGAGACAAAATTCATACAGGAATGCAATAGCTAAAGCGATTGCACTCCAAAGTGATTACAGTATTTATCCCACTAACCCCATTGTACAAATAACACGCGGTTCATTTAACACTTCAAATTTATGCGTAATACACCAACGTTTTGCATCATAACGTTGCGTAACATAATTAACCAATTCTTCATCGCGCACTTTATTTTTCAACATATAATGCAATTGAGCAGAAGTATCTGGATATAAAGGAAAACTAGTTAACTCATTTAAAATACTTGATAAATCAATATGGAATAAATCTTTTTGACACGATATCAGCCGATGATAAATCTTACTTTTTATCCCTCCTGTACGTCCCAATCCTCCCCCAGCAATATCATCTTGCGCTAACTTATCAACCGCCTGTTTAACCCGTTCAAAGTGCTCATCTTGTCGCACCAGTGCAGGTGTATCAGGCATACACGCCGCCGCCCGTAATACCACCTCGGGTGAATCACTACGAATTTGATGCTGCGCATCTAACAACGCCAAAGTTTCATTGCCATTAGGTAAAGTTAAATACACAATTGCTCCACTTTCAGAGCCTGCTTTAGTTGTATGCACATGATGAGGTAAAGATTTAATACGTTGTTCTAAACTCGGATTTTTTTTAATCGCTTTAGACCAAACGGCATAAGCCTCTGAAATTAAATCTACTTCCTTATCCGTCTCATCTTCTAAAACACTAGATTTTTCATTATACAAATCCTGCAACAAATGAGGTTGCACATCATCTTCAAAAAAAGCTTCATCCGTACCAATCACTTCCGCATTTTGTAATAACCGTTCTTGCAAACGTTGCCGCAAATTAATGACCTTCTCCACACCTTCCGCAGGTAAAAATGAATAACATAAAATCCGCTCAGCTTGCTGACCAATACGGTCAACCCGCCCAACCCGCTGAATTAAGCGCACAATTGCCCACGGCAAATCATAATTCACCACAATCGCCGCATCTTGTAAATTTTGTCCTTCAGACAAAACATCTGTTGCAATCAAAATCCGTAATTCATCCACCCCCGTTTTTTGATTGCTACGCGGACTAAAACACTCAGCAAAAAGGCTAGGTTCATCACTTTCCCCTGTCACCGCCGCCACTTGCGAAATACCATGTTTCAATAAAGCTTTTTCTAAATAGAATGCGGTATCTGCAAATTGGGTAAAAATCAGAATTTTTTCGCGGGGATGTCGCTGTTGAATTAACTCAATTAAAACATTAAGTTTATTATCCGCTTGCTGTGTAAGCGTCTGACATTTTTCTAAAATGCGCAATAATTGTTCAGCATCTTCATGTAAATGTGCAGCTAATTGTGGTGAAAAATGTCGTGCTGCTAACCACCGAAATCGTTTTGCAGTTTGTTGATAATTTTTATACAGCATACCTGCCCGCTGTCGTAATTCATGGATTGAAAAATTATTTGTTTTTAACAAAAATTCTTTTGTTTGTGGATTATCTTCTTCAACTAAAGAAAGTAAATCTTCATCTTTATCTGTTATTTGCGAGGCTAAATAGTTAGCATCAATTTTTTCTGAACCAAACGGCACGGGTAAGTTATTTTCCAAAGCGTGTAACATCACAAAATTACGCAAAATATGCCGCTCAACCGAATAAAAAAATGCTTGTTCACTACTTTCTAAACGTTTAAATAAATTAGTTCTATAAAATCCCATCAATCGCTTACCACCACGATTTAAATCATCAATAATTTTTTGTTCTTCTTTGCGTACATCAATACATTGAGTAACATATTGCCCAACACCATAACGGGGCAAATGCAGTTGACTTAATAAATCTATCGTATCTTGCTGATATAAATGTGCATAAAAACCATCTTTGTCTAAAGAGAATTTTAATGTTTTAGGCTCTCGGGAAGGAAAATAAGCTTTTTCATTATTTTCCAAAGCTAAAAAACGCCGTTGTTTCTCCTTATCAAATTCAGCATAATTATCTTGAATAAAGCTACGAGTACGACGCACCATATACAAACGCATCAATTCCCGCCAATCTTCAGGATGTTCACTTAAACTAAAAGCTTTTAAAGAAAAAGGACTACATCCTGTTATTTTTTCTTTTAACTCTTTAGTTGGATTTTTTAAGAGTTTCTCAGGACGAATCCCTAAATTTTCCTCATCATCAATAAATAAAGCCAATTGACTTGCAAGGTCAAGATAAGTTTTATTATAAGGCGTTGCTGATAATAAAATTACTTTACTATCATTATCAAAAAGGTATTTACGAATTGCTTGATAACGTTTTCCCTCTTGATTGCGTAAATTGTGACTTTCATCAATGATAACTAAATGATAACGTTTTAACTCTGGTAAGGTTTTGATAACTTCACTGATAGAAAGAACATGCGCCATTTTTAAATAACGGTCACAGTAATGTGTTTTCCACATAGTCATCAGATTTTTAGGACAAATAATTAAAGTTTCTAAACGATGTACATCTTCAAAAATTTTAGCTAAAACAGTTGCCATTAAGGTTTTACCTAAACCCACAACATCTGCTAATAACACGCCTCCCCGTCGTTCTAAATGGCGTGCTGCTAATTGAATAGCCGTTGCTTGATAAGAAAACAAAGTTTTGCGGAATTCACGCGGAATCATAAATTCATCTAAACTAATTCGTGCATCTTGAGAGAGATGGTAAGCAATCTTTAAATAAACCTCATAAGGTGTTACAACTTGTTCAACCCAACTTTGCTCAATCACTTCAATTAAAGAATTTGAAATATCTATGCAATCACGAGTATTCCAACGTTCTTCAAACCACTGTTTAAGTTTCTCATTTGCTTCTTTTGTTTCCACATCAATATTGAGTTCTCCTTGTCCTGCAAGTCCTGAATAGGTTAAATTGCTACTTCCTAAATAACTCAGTTGAGGATTAAATTTATCTTGACGATAAGCAAGATACAACTTTGCATGTAAAGGATATTTTAAGAATAACTTAATTTGAATTTTTTCAGCTTTTAACTGTTGCACTAATTGTTTTAAATATTTTTCGCTCTCGTTTGTTGGTAAAGTGCGTACTAATTGCAAACGAAATTCCTCTGCAATATTTTTTTCATGTTGTTTTTTTGCTTTACCATCTAAAATACGTTCTTGTTCCAAACCATAACGTACTCGCCAATCCACCTGAATTTGTGTCATTCCAATTAAAATACGACAACAATTTTCTTCACCACCTGTAAATCTATCAATATAATCAGATAAATGTCGCCAGCCTAATAAATTAAAATAACCAATACAGAAATCAGCGCGATAAGCAACTTCTAATGCTTTTTGTAAAGTTGGTAATAATTTTTCTTGAATATTGTCAAAAATAGTAGGCATGATAAATTTTCCTAATTTCAATGTTGATATAAACTATAAAGCTATTTTCATATTGAACGGCAAAAACAACTTTTAAACAAAAAAACAATTGTACAAAAATAAAGCATTGGCTACAGTATTTCACACAATAACAAATTGAGTAGCCACACAAATGTCCCAAGTTTTACAACGCCGCCCCTTACCCTCCACAATTCCCCCCGAATTAACCCACTTCCCCCCTTTGTGGCAACGCATTTTTGCCGCCCGCAATATCCAAAGTCCTGCTGAAATTGATTACAATATTCAACGACTTGAACCTTTTAAAAGCCTCAGCAGCATCGACGCTGCTGCCGAATTATTACATCACGCCCTAGAACAACAAGCCAATATTCTCATCGTCGCCGACTACGACGCAGACGGCGCGACCAGTTGCGCCCTCGCCATGCGTGCCTTGCACCGACTCGGCGCGCAACATGTACACTATATCGTTCCCAATCGCGAAAAACATGGCTATGGGCTAACCCCCGAAATTATTCCCCTAACACAAGCGCATCAACCGCATTTACTCATTACGGTAGATAATGGCATCTCCAGCTTGCAAGGGGTCATTGCCGCAAAAGCACAAAATATTCAAGTGCTTGTCACTGACCACCATTTGCCGCCCGCCACCTTGCCGCCCGCTGATGCTATCGTTAATCCCAACCTCAACGGCGACCTTTTTCCCAGTAAAAACCTTGCGGGCGTGGGCGTGATTTTCTACGTCATGCTTGCCCTGCGTGCCCGTCTCCGCCAACAGGGCTGGTTTGAACGCCACGCGCTACCCGTGCCTAACTTCGCTGAATTACTGGATTTAGTCGCACTTGGCACGGTTGCCGATGTGGTCGGTTTAGACCAAAATAACCGCATTTTAGTGGAACAAGGCTTGCAACGGCTGCGCAATGGGCGCGGTTGTGCGGGCATTAACGCCTTAGCCAAAGTCGCGCGTCGCAATTTGAATACACTGACAACTACCGATTTAGCCTTTGGACTCGCGCCGCGTCTCAATGCCGCAGGTCGCATGGACGATATGAGTTATGGTATCAGTTGCTTACTGTGCGATGAGCCGATTGATGCCCTTGAACATGCGCAACTGCTTGACCAATTTAATCAAGAAAGACAAGTGGTTGAAGCGGATATGCTGGCGGAAGCATTGGAAAAAATCACCGAATTGACCGCCCGCCCAGAATACAGCGAAATGCGGGGAATATGCCTGTTTGACCCGCAATGGCACGCGGGCGTGATTGGCATTTTAGCCTCTCGTTTGAAAGACCGTTTACACCGCCCCGTTATCGTGTTCACCCAAACGGAAAACGGCGAATTGCGCGGCTCGGGTCGCTCAGTGGCGGGCGTACATATCCGCGATGTGCTCGCTACCCTGCAAGCGCAACACGGATTATTGCTTAAATTTGGAGGACATGCGATGGCGGCAGGTTTAAGTTTAGCCGCAGAAAATTTTAATAATTTCAGTCAATTGTTTAATGAAGCCGTGCAAAATTTGCTCAGTCCTGAACAATTGCAACAGTGTATTTATACCGACGGCGAATTGACCGCGGAAGATTTTACTTTAGCCACTGCCGAAACAATCGCCCAGCATCCGTGGGGACAGCATTTTCCTGCACCGATTTTTGAAGGCGTTTTTGAAGTTTTAGAATGGCGGGTTTTAAAAGAAAAACATTTAAAATTAAAGCTCCGTCCTTTAAAAACAACTTTAAGTTTAGACGCAATTGCTTTTTTTATCGCACCACAACACGATTTAAGCCAAGTTAATTATGTGCGCTTAGCTTACAGTCTAACAATTAATGAATTTCGTGATAATAAAACGCTACAATTAAAAGTGGAATATTTAGAAAGTTGTGTAATCGCTGAGGAATAGAAAATGTTTAAATTTTTAGTAAGACTGATTAAAATTTTTATCGGCGCAGTTATTTTAGTGGTGGGCTGTTTAGCGTTATTTGTCAATTTGCATGATTTTATGTTTTTAATACTCAATTTAGCGGTTATTGCTTTAGGCTGTATTTTCTTCTTTGAGCCTACTTTTCATTACGGCAATAAACGCTAAATCCTAGTAGAATTAATAAGCACTGCGAATTTGTAATAAATCGCCCATCGTGTTTAACAATCTGCCCAATTCATAAGCACTTTTTTGAAAAACAATATTGGCTTGTTGTTGTAAAGTGCTTTGCTCGGTATTGGTGAGTTCTTTAGCTGTTAAAATAATAACAGGAATAGAACTCCATACCGAATTTGCTTTTAAATGATTTAATAATTCAAAACCATTCATTTCAGGCATCATTAAATCTAATAGCACTAAATCAATATTATGTTGTTTTAAGCATTCTAAAGCCCATTTTCCATTTTCAGCAAAAAATACCTGACAGCCTGTTTTTTGTAAAAAACGCTCCATTAATTGACGGGTAATTAAATCATCTTCTACGACTAAAATTCGATGACTTTCACGAATCCAAACATTCGTCCGTTGTGGCGCGACGCTAGGCACACCTAAAGATGGTAAATGTACACCTTGTAAAACGGTTTTAGGTAAAATAGAACTGCGATTAATGGGTAAACAAATGACAAATGTTGTTCCTACATTTTCTTGACTGTTTAATTGAATATGTCCGCCTAATAATTCTATAAATTCTTTAGTAATACTTAAGCCTAAACCTGTTCCACCATATTTGCGGGTACTTGAATTATCAGCTTGAATAAATTTATCAAAAATTTTGGCTTGGTTTTGTGAGGAAATACCAATGCCTGTATCCGAAATTTGAAATTCTAGCCATTGCAATTGCTTAGAATGACGCTGTTGTAAAGTCAGCGTAATATAGCCGTGTTCAGTAAATTTTGCGGCATTGCTGAGTAAATTTAAAAGAATTTGCTTTAATTTACTCATATCCGTTTCTATAAATTCATTGGCTAATTCAGAAACATCGACAATAAAAGTATTGCTGCGTTTTTGCATTTGCGGTTGAATCATGTGTTGTACGCTTTCTAATACTTCTAAAATTGAGCATTTTTCATATTCTAAATTCATTTGTCCTGCTTCAATCTTAGAAATATCTAATACTTGATTAATCAACCCTAATAAATGTTTGCCCGAAGTTTGAATTTTCTGTAAGTCTGCTGTAAACATTTCCTCTAATTCAAAACTATTAGCTTCTTCTATTAGCATTTCACTATAGCCAATAATTGCATTTAAAGGTGTTCTTAACTCGTGACTCATATTAGCAATAAAGCAACTTTTTGCAATATTGGCACTTTCTGCTTGTTCTTTAGCACGAGCGAGTTGTAAAGCATCTTGTTCTAATTGGGCGGCATAGGTTTGTAATTGTTGTTCATGAATATCTAATTGTTGCACCATCCGATTAAAAGATTTTGCTAACATACCTAATTCATCTTGTCGTTTGCTATTTAATTGAATATTAAAATCATGTTGAGCAAGTTGTTTTGTCGCACTAATCATTAAATGCAAAGGTTCAATAATTTTTTTGCTAATTAAAAAATAAAGCAAAATAAACATAATGACTAACATTAACAGTCCAAATAAAAGAAATAATTGAGCAATTTCCCACACCATTGCACCAATAACAGATTGTGACAATGCAAAAGCAAAATAACTATTTAACAGGGGAGAAAAAGCGAGTACAACATTAACCCGTGTTGCTTCATCCCAATAATAGAATTGGTTTGGAATAATGGCAATTTTCTCAGGAGAAAGTGCGCGATTATTGCGGGCTAAATTTTGTCCTTGTGAACTATAAATTAATTCTTGATAGTCTTGTGGGTGCTGACTTTCTAATAAACGTTCTAAAGGAATTTCTACAGCTAACCATAACGACTCTTGCCCGTTATTAATGGGTAAAAAACCAGTTAATTTTTTTTGTGTTTCTATAAGTTTCCATTCTATCGCTTGAGTGGATTTTAAATTTAAACCTTCATACGTTTTTTTTAAATAATCAGGCAAAGTTTGCATTTGACAGTTATTTTGCCAATTTAATGCAGTATTATTATAAGGTGAAAATAGAAAAACACTGTTTAATAAAGGTATTTTTTGCGGATTGAATTGATTATTCAGTACATCACAATTTTGATTATGTAATAGTGGTTTTTTTAACAGTGTATTTAATTGTCCTTGAATTAAATTTAATTGACTAGCAAGATAATTTAATTGGCTTTCTCTTAAAGAAACTTGTTGTGAAACTTGATGCTGTAAAATATTGAGATTTTGTTGCCGAATAATTTGTGCAATTTGTCCATAACCTAAAATAGTGGCGCATAAAACCAATAAAAATAAACCAATTCCAAGCCGTTTAAATAAGCTATGAATAATAGATTCTTCAATTAAATGTTGAATTGAGGAGCGCATAGTAATAACCATTTTTTTATAGTATGTTAAAACATTTATGTGAGCAATAAATTACTTCGCCGCCCAATGAAATATAAACAGAATATTGCAAGCATAAAGCTCATCAATAAACTCATTCCCCAAAAAATAGCAAGGCTGGGATTTTCAAAATAATGAGCCACTTGATAAAATAAAGTTGCACAAGTATAAGCAATCCCTGTCGTCCAAATGGCAACAAATAAAGCCCATTTTAAATTTGTTTCACGATAAATTGCAGCAATTGCAGCCACGCAAGGGAAATACATCAGAATAAAAAGCAAATATGCAAATGCGCCAATTGCACCATCAAATTTTTGTAAAAGCATATTAATTACAGCGGAATCCGTTTCTTTAATTTCTTGTTCTGCGTCTTGAAAGCCTAAAGGGTCTGTTAAATGTCCAAAGACATTTATTAAGTTTTCTGGAATGGTTGCAAATGCCGCTTGAATGCTTTCTACTAAATTAAAATCTTCTTTAGTTTCACTATTTAAATTGGCTTGTTGCGCATAAATTGTATTTAAAGTACCGACAACAACTTCTTTAGCTAAAACGCCAGTAAAAATTCCCACAACGGCAACCCAGTTATCTTCTTTTATCCCCATCGGTGCAAAAGCGGGTGTCATCATTTTTCCGACTTCACTTAAAATAGATTCATTAGAATTTTCTTTATTAAATGAGCCATCTGTTCCCCACGCATTTAAGAAACTAATTAAAATCACCATTGGAATAATAATTTTTCCTGCTCTTAAAACAAAACTTTTTAAGCGTTCCCAAGTGTGTAAGCTAATATTTCTGAACGTGGGGATATGATAAGCGGGCAACTCCATGACAAAATGTGTAACATTTCCTTTAAGCAAAGTATGTTTCATAATTAAACCAGTTAAAATCGCGACGATAATGCCAATTAAATACAAAATGAAAATAATATTTTGTCCACCACTAGGAAAAAAAGCGGTGGTAAATAAGGCATAAACTGGCAGTCTTGCGCCACAGGAAATAAAAGGATTCATTAAAATCGTTAAATAGCGGTCTCGCCGATTTTCTAATGTCCGTGTTGCCATAATGGCGGGTACATTGCAGCCAAAACCAACAATTAACGGTACAAAAGATTTGCCAGGTAAACCAATAAAACGCATAAATCTATCCATAACAAAAGCCGCGCGTGCCATATAGCCCGAATCTTCTAAAATGGATAAGAATAAATATAAGGAAGTGATAACTGGAATAAAGGTAGCAATAACTTGAACACCGCCGCCTACTCCTTGCGCTAAAAGTGTGACTAACCATTCACTCACGCCATAGTGTTCTAATAGCACACTTAAACCATCTACTAAGAACGCGGCAAATAATAAATCAAAGAAATCAATAAATGCACCGCCAATATTGACTGTAAATAAAAACATTAAATACATCATGGCGAGAAAGATAGGAATACCTAATATCCGATTTAAAACAATGTGGTCAATTTTATCCGATAAACTGCGTGAAACTTGTCCCGATTTTTGATGTGCTTGTTGGGTGATTTGATTAATAAATTGATAGCGTACGTCGGCAATTAAAACATCAATGTCTTCTTCTAATTCTTTAACAATAATTTGCTGTTGTTGTTCTACTAATTGTTTTAAATCTTCGGGTAAAACATTAGGATGATTTTCTACATTTTCTAATAAACGTAAACTAAACCAACGATAATAAGTCTGATGCTCTACAGCTAAGAAACTTTTAATAAGGGGGGTAATTTTTTGTAAAGCGGTTTCTATAACATTAGGATATTCAATAATGGTATTACTTAAAGTTTTTTGCGTATTACTGTGATAGATTTGTTTTTTTAAAGTGTCTATGCCTTGTCGCTGAGTTGCTGAGCAAGGAATAACGGGAACACCTAATAATTTAGAAAGTTGTTCAATATCAATTTGGTCACCTTTAGCAACGACATTATCCATCATATTTAATACCACAATGAAAGGAACTTTCATTTCTAGTAATTGTGTTGTTAAATACAAGTTTCTTTCTAAATTGGAAGCATCCAGAATATTAATGATTAAATCAGCTTCACCCGATAACAAGTATTCTTGAGCAATACTTTCATCAATAGCTGTATGTTGTTGTGCACCATCAATAGAATAAATACCAGGTAAATCAACTAATTCAATTTCTTGTGTTTGATACTGATAAAACCCCGTCTTTTTTTCAACAGTAACACCTGCCCAATTTCCCACCCGCTGTTTTGAGCCAGTTAACACGTTAAATAAAGTGGTTTTGCCGCAATTTGGATTGCCAATTACGCCTACAGTATAGGTTTTCATGGTCATTATCCTTAGCTTAAAGTGGGAAATTTGTGTTTTACAACAATGTGATATGCCATTTTTTCAGTCAAACACCATTGTTGATTTTGACAGGCGACAAGGATATTGCCATTGCTGTGATGGGCGAGAATATGCAGTTCTGTTCCTTCAATTACGCCCATCATGAGTAGGCAGGAATTGATATGCCGATTGGCATTGACAGAAACAACGATGACGTATTCATTTTGCACTGCTAGCGGCAGTGAAAAAGCATGTGATTGTTTTATTTTATTATTCATGTGCTTATCCTATAAAAGCAATAAGAGAATAATTATCATTATATTGATAATGATTCTTATTTAAAATGCTTTCGGATAAACGGCAATAAATTTTTTGTCAAAAGGTAGTTTTGACATCTTAAAAAAAGAATGGGGGTTATGTAGTTCATTATTATCTGAACCACAATTTACATAATTTGCTTAATTTGCAAAAAATTATTTAATAATTCTTATTGAATTTTATAAATTGTATTCAAAAACAAGGCAGTTATTTAACGCTATGGTGACTTGTAAACCTTGTCCATCGGCGGGCGTTTCTAAAGCTAATTTAGCTTGATGCAGTTCGGTGATGCGTTGCACAATGGAGAGCCCTAAACCACTGCCCGTAAAATCATTATTCGCGCCGCGACTAAATCGCGATAACATTGATTCGCGTTGATTTTCTGGAATCCCAATGCCGTTATCAATGACACGCAAATACACGGCATAAGGTTTAGGTTGTGCAAGTTTGAGGGGTAAATGGGGCAGGTCTATTTGAATTGTAACCATACCATTTTCAGGCGTGTAACGGATTGCATTATCAACTAAGTTGCGCAGCAGCAAATAGAGTGCATCTTCATTGGCAGAAATTTCTAAGCGGGTGAATCTAGTTTCTAATCCTAAATCAATATTTTTATCTTGGGCGGCGTTCATTTGTTCGCTGATAATATTGACACAGAGTTGATATAAATCAATTCTTTGGAGCGGCAAATCTTGCGCGGCATCCATTCGTGCCATGGCTAATAATTGCCCAACTAAATGGGTTGCCCGTTCCATACCGCGCAGGGCTTGATGCAAGGCTTGAATGGCGGGCGTGTTATGCTTGCTTTCAGGCAATGTTAACGTTAAATCGCGCAAGGCGACTTCTACCTGCGTTTTAATGCCTGCCAGTGGGGTGCGCAATTCATGAGCGGCATCAGCGGTAAACCGCCGTTCATTTTCAAATGCTTTGGCTAATCGCCGAAATAGTGTATTAATCGCTTCTAAAACGGGAAGGAGTTCTTTAGGCATTTTCTTTAAAGAAAGTGGATGTAATTGATTAAAGTCACGTTGAAGAATTTCATGGCTGAGTTGTTCTAAAGGCTTTAAACTATGCCCAATACTAAACCAAATACCAAACGCTAAGAGTGGTAATAACATTAAAAGTGGTGTAATTAAAGAAGATAAAATTTCCTCAGTTAATTCATTGCGCACATCATAACGTTCACCCGTTTGAATGAAGAAACCAGAATCATCATTTAAACTAAAAACCCGCCATAAATAACCGTCAATTTCTTCATTATGAAAATCGCGATTGTGAGAACGTTGCTCTGGTTTTTCTTGAAATTCTTTTTTAGAAAAAAGAGGGGCAGAAATAGAATGAAAGCGTTTGCCATTGGGTAAATAAACTACAAAAGCAACTTTGCTTTCATAATGATGCCGACCGCAACAAGTGTTTTCAATTGCTTCTAAGTTTAATTCTGGATTTCTTGCATATTCATGTTTAATCAATGCAAATAAAGTACGCGCTGTTTGCGCTAAAGTTGCATCAAACAGTTCTTCTACTTCGTGATTACTTTCTGATTGCGCCCAAATTAATGTTCCTAACCAACACACAATAACAGTAGTTAAAGATAAAATTAATAATCTGCGGCGCAAAGAATACATAACTTGTTTTCCAATAATGACTAATGGCAATTAATCATATAGCCTACACCGCGCACGGTGTGAATAAAATCTTTCCCTAATTTTTTACGCAAATGGTGAATATGCACATCCACCGCGTTGCTTTCTATCGGTTCATCCCAGCTATATAAACTTTCTTCTAAACGAATGCGGGATAAAACTTTACCGTGATTTTCTAATAACATTTGTAATAAACGAAATTCTTTAGACGATAACGCTAACATTTGTCCTTGCCAAGTCGCGCGATGTCCAGCAGGGTCTAAACATAAACCACCGTGACATAATTGTGGATTCGCGCGCCCATTGGCACGGCGCAATAAGGCGCGTAATCGTGCGCTAACTTCGCTTAAACTAAAGGGTTTTACTAAATAGTCATCTGCACCCGCATCTAGCCCTTTTACTTTATCATCCACGTTGTCGCGAGCAGTTAAAACTAAAATAGGAATGGTATTTTGTTGGGAACGTAATTGTTTTAATAGGGTTAAACCATCTTTTTGCGGCAAAGATAAATCTAGGATAATTAAGTCATAGTGTTCTAGTTTTAACGTATGCTCCGCAGATTCGGCTGTTTTTACCCAATTAGTTGCATAACCTTCTTGCGTTAAGCCTGTTTGAATACCATCGCCAATTAAAGGGTCATCTTCAACAATTAATAAACGCATTGTTTTTTCCTTCTAACACTTAGAAACTTGATTTTAATCATCTTCCCATAAACCATAATTGGGAATTTCTACGGTATTCTCATTAAACAATCCTTTATCTGCTGCCCGATGACATGCTGCGCATTGACTTAATGATTTAACATCTGGATTGTCTTTTACCATTTTTGCAGGAATTTCATCATGTTCTTTGATGAAATAAGGCAATTCAGTAATGCGTAAAGGAGTAATTTGTGCATTTAAACGTTTTAATAATTTTGCAGAAACTGCACTACTGACTTTATCCGCTGCATTTGCTTGTAAGTATTGGGTAATTTGCTGTTGTTGTTCGGCGGGTAATTCGGCATTTTCACCAAAATGGTTATTTAATTCGCCTATCATTTTTGTCCATGAGCGCGCTGGCAATAAGCCCGCCTGATACGCAAAATGACAGCTTCCGCATTCTTTGTTATACAGTTCTAAACTGACAACGGGTACAGATGTACCGCGTCCATGTTCGCGCTCGTGCTCATGTTCACTTGCAAACAGCCAAACGGAAGTTGTTAATAATGCTAACGCGGCAACGAGATTTAAAAAAGTCCAGTGTTTCATTTTTTAAAAAACCTATTGTGTTTGGATAAATCCTAAAACGTCCATTTTTTCTTGTGCCGTGCATTCGCGTTCAAATGTCCACTGACAATTGCGCCGTAACCATTTTTGCACTTCTGCTATGGAAGTCAGCCGTTTAGCATTCACCGAAGGCGCAAGCGGTTCAATTACTTTTCCCGTGTCTGCATGTTTTCCCGTTTGGGTTAAATCGGCTTGATGGCAACTCACGCAACTGCGTTTATCACCTTTGCTGCTCATTTGTTCTTGAAACCACAGTTTTTTACCGCGTTCAACGCTCATTTCTCCCGCGCCTGCTTGACGATATTCTTTAAATAAGATGTCTAAGGTTTCAGACGCACTGACGGGTGAAAACCCGATGTAGCAATACAATAAGCTACTTAATAATTGATGTTTCATGAAAGCCTCTGGCTTTAAGTTTTGCATTGAGTTCGATGATACAAAGTATAAAACTGAAAGATTAAGGCGAGCTTAAGAGGTGTTAAAAACTGGTTAGTTTGATGAGGGAAATAGTTAGAATGGATGAAATTAGACGTTATGCAATTTAAAGTGTATAAAAAAGTGGCTTTAAATTGCTTAAAGCGGGGTGTAATTGCTTTAGCGATTGCAAGTATTATCGAGAAACAAATAACCCACGTTTAGTGAGAGATTCAAATTAAAACAAAAACCCGCTAGATTTTGAAAACCTAGCAGGTTTTTTAGTGTACAGCAGCAATTTTAAGCTAAAACTTATTTGCTTGGCACTTGAGCAGGTGCTACCTGAGGAGCAACACCAGGAGGAACAGCACCGTAACCATAAGGTGCAGCACCGTAAGGTGCGCCATAAGCACCACCATAAGGAGCACCATAACCATAAGGTGCGCCATAGCCACCATAAGGTGTGTAACCATAACCATATGGTGCGTTGTAGCCGTAGTAACGACCGTTACCATAACCACGACCGCCGCCATTCATGCTCATGCTGAAGTCGCCCCAGCCATTGCCATCAAAAGGCCCGAAATCAGAGAAAGAAGAACCAGGACCACCCCAAGGGCCGCCCCATGGACCACCGCCCCAACCAGGACCCCACCATTGAGCTTGAGCAGGTGCGGCAGCGAATGTACTTAATAATGCGGATAATGCTAAAACTTTCAAAGATTTCATGACTGTCACTCCGTGGATTAAAAGAGAGGAATAGACTACTAAATTCTATTTATTTAATTTGCAAGGCTATATTTTATATTAGAGCTTACTAATATATTGCTTTACTTAAAAAGTGTCAAATAGTTTATTGACATAGATTAAATACGAAATTATATGAAAAAAGTATATAAAGGTTTAAGTGTATTTAGTTTTATACTTAGCAGTTTTAACTCTTTGATAAAATAAAATGTCGGGTGAAAAATGCGCCTTATTTTCAGTTTTTTATTATTATGTTTTACCAGTTTTCAACTCTATGCGGCTGAAATTATTTCAACACAAGCAGAATTAAAATATATTGATTTAGAAGGTGGGTTTTATGGTTTGATTACTGCAAAAGGTGAAAAATATGTGCCGTTGAACTTGCCACTTGCATTAAAAAATGCGACTGCCACGCCAATTACTGTGCAAATTCAAGCGACTAAAGCACCGCAAACAATCGGAATTATGCAATGGGGAACATATATAAATTTAAATCGTATTAGTGTTTTACCTGATTGCAAAGAATAAAAGTTTGGTTAAATCATTAAGTTAACTAAGCATGATTGCCGTAGGGTGGAATAGCGAAGCGTATTCCACCATAAAATTCTGCCAAAGTTGGGAAAACGACTTATAAACCGCAAGGTGGAATACGCTTCGCTATTCCACCCTACAAATGCGCTTAAGATTCGCTGTAATTTGTTTGAGTTTGCATATTGACGATTTCGCGTAATACGGTTGTAGCAAATGCACCTGAGCGTAATTGAAAGCTCACTTGTAATATTTCTTCTGTCAACCATTGCCACGTTAATTGTTCAGCTATCACCCGCAATGGGCGAAAATCTTGTTGTAATTCCGCTTGTTGTAAGCCTTGGCAAAAATCGGGAAAGCGTCCAAAAACATCATCTTCTAAAGTCGCCGCTGCAAGTTGGGTTAAACGTTTACCAGTCCCGTACAAAGGTGCGGCGGGATGCGCTTCAAAGCGGGCAATCCGTTGTTGTAATTCTGTATCAACCGTTTCTACACTGAAAACTGCTGTGTGTGAATGACTGGGTTGGACTACGTCCCCATCAATGGCTTGATTCCAGCAACCGCGCTTAATCCGCTCTGCAAGTAAGTGATTGAATAAATAAGAACGGGCAGCAGATAAATATAAACCACGCACTTGACGGTCTGGCGCGGGCGTTAATGTACCAGCAAATAAAGCAGCGGCATTGCTGACATTTTGCCCATTGATGCCAAAGCGTTGTTCACCAAAATAATTAGGTACACCGTCAGTTTTGATTTGCTGTAAACGCTGTTCAATATCATTTTTATCACCCACTACATCGCGCAACGTGATAACAAATTGATTGCCAATTGCAGCTCCTTGTTTTAGTTTACGATTATGACGAGTTGTTTGTAAAATTTCCGCTTCAGGGTCGCTGAAGGTGTCCCATGCTAAATCTGGTTTGCCTGCTAAATGCACACTAAACCATTGTGTCGTTTCTGCATGACGGTCTTTTAAACCCGCATACGAAACATGCCCCGTCGGTACTTGGCAAAATTTTGCAAGTTGCTTTGCAATCCAGTGGGTATTAGCATGACGTTTACGCACTTGTAATAACACATGCTCCCCTTGTCCTGTAGGTTGAAAACCTAAAATTTCATTAACTTGGAAATCCTCAGCCTGTTCGCGTAAAACTGCACTTGCAGTTGGGGGTGTGATAGAACAATAAGCAAAATCAAACGAATACGACATAACTTTTCTCAAAAAAATACAATTTATTTAGGAGATGCAATTCATGCGTGACCTTTATCCCGCAATTGAACCCTATGACCATGGTTATTTAGCAGTTTCAGATTTACATACTTTGTATTATGAACAAGTGGGTAATCCCAACGGCAAAGCTGCCATTTTTTTACATGGCGGACCTGGTGCGGGTATCAGTGAAGAGCATCGGCGATTTTTTAATCCAGAGCGTTACAGAATTATTTTATTTGACCAACGCGGTTGTGGAAAAAGTACGCCACATTCTGAATTACGAGAGAATAGCACATGGGATTTAGTGAGTGATATTGAAAAATTACGCCAACATTTAGGCATTGAACGCTGGCAGGTATTCGGCGGGAGTTGGGGCAGTACATTGGCATTAGCTTATAGCACTTCTCATCCTGAACGTTGTACGGAATTGGTATTGCGTGGGATTTTTTTAGTGCGTAAACAAGAGATTCAATGGTTTTATCAAGCAGGTTGTCATTTTATTTATCCTGATTATTGGCAAGCCTATCGTGATTTTATTCCTGAAGATGAACGTGATGATTTTGTAGCCGCGTATCATAAACGTTTGAATAGTGACGATATGAGTGTACGCGCCGAAGCCGCTCGCCGCTGGAGTGTGTGGGAAGCGAGCACCAGTAAGTTATTGCCAGATATAGCAATGATGACGGGATTTGCGCAAGAACAATTTGCAGATGCGTTTGCGCGCATTGAAAATCATTATTTTATCAATGATTGTTTTATGCCTACCGATAATTATTTGTTGGAAAATGTGGATAAAATCAAAGATATTCCTGCCGTGATTGTTCAAGGGCGATATGATGTGATATGTCCAGCAATTTCTGCTTGGGAATTAGCGCAACGCTGGGGCGCAATGGCGGAATTAAAATTGATTGCAGATGCAGGGCACTCGGCTTTTGAAAAAGGCATTGTGTCTGCGTTGATTGAAGCGACAGATAAATTCGCGGGTGATTAGAAAATATTAGGAGTGCAATCACTTTAGCGATTGCAAGCGTTGCCGACAACTAAACAACCCAAATTCGGCATAGACTCAAATGAAAACAAAGACCTGCTAGGTTTTGAAAACCTAGCAGGTCTGTGGGTATGGATTCAAAGGACTACTAATTCTAACAATCTACTGAATTTAAAAAATTCATTCTCCTCTTGCAATAGCTGAAGCTATTGCACTCCGCGAGAACGTAGGTCAATTAATGTGTTGTGTGTAACTGCTCAAATTTTTTGTGCATCGCACTATAATACAACACAGGAATTACGACCAAAGTTAACAACGTAGAAACGAAAATCCCAAAAATCAGCGATACTGCCAAGCCGCTAAAAATGGGGTCATCCACAATAAAAAACGCGCCCAAAACCGCCGCTAAACCCGTCAAAATAATGGGCTGCGCTCGTACTGCGCCAGATTGCACAACAGCTTCTTGAAACGGCATTCCACTTTCAACTTGTTGATTAATAAAATCAACCAGCAAAATAGAGTTACGCACAATAATCCCCGCCAAGGCAATCATGCCAATCATTGAAGTTGCCGTAAATTGCGCATGTAGTAACGCATGTCCAGGCATTACCCCGATAATCGTTAGCGGAATCGGTGCCATGATAATCAACGGTACTAAATAGGAACGGAATTGAGCAACGACGAGTAAGTAAATCAAAATCATCCCCACCGCGTATGCAATCCCCATATCTCTAAAAGTTTCAAACGTAACTTGCCATTCACCATCCCATTTAATCCCATAACGATAAGGATTAACGGGTTGTGTTGTAAAGAATTGTTCTAATGGATAAGTGCCATTAGATACTTTTAGAGATTGCAAATTTTCGTAAATTTGGAACATCCCATACAGAGGACTGTCTAAATGTCCAGCCATGTCGCCTGTAACAAACACAACTGCTAATAAATCTTTGTGGTAAATAGCGTTTTCCCGTTTACTTTCAATGATTGAAGTAAATTCAGACAAGGGAATCATTGCGCCCGTTTGACTTCTGATTTGGAGCGATTGCACTACTTCTAAATTGGCGCGGTCGGCAATACTCAGTTGTAAACGCAACGGAATTGGATATTTAACAACTGCATTATGTAAGAAAGCGACATCTTCGCCATTCAGTGCGCTGTTAATCGTCCGCGTCACTGCGTCTTGAGAAATGCCTAATCGTGCAGCTTTTTGTTGGTCAACTTGCACAATTAAACGGGGTGCAGGGCTTTCAACTGAGGTATCAACGTCAATAATATCAGCTACTTTTAGAAATTCTTGTTCTATTTGCTTCGCTAACTGCATTTGCCCTTCATAATCCAAACCGTACACTTCAGCGACTAAAGGCGATTGCACAGGCGGGCCTGGTGGCACTTCCACAATTTTCACGTTAGCTTGGTAACGTTTCCCAATCGCTTGCAACGGTTCACGCAAAGACAGCGCAACTTGATGGCTGGTGCGTTTGCGATGATGTGAATCGACTAAATTTACTTGAATATCGCCCACATTTGCCCCAGAGCGTAAGTAGTATTGCCGAACTAAACCGTTAAAACCAATCGGTGACGCGGTGCCAGCATAACTTTGATAATCAGTCACTTCTGGCACTTTCGCAATGTAATCGCTCAGTTCAGACAAGACTTGTGCCGTCCGTTCTAAACTTGTACCTTCGGGCATGTCGAGTACAATTTGTAATTCAGATTTGTTATCAAACGGCAGCATTTTTAACACAACATGTTGTGTCACTACCAGCATTAATGAGCCGACGATTAATAACAACATGCTTAGAATTAATAAAAAGCGTAAAAATGCAGAGCGTAAAAAAGGACGTACAACTCGGTCAAAAATTTTGTAACTTAAGCTGGCAGTTTCTGCATGTGCATCATGGGCTTGATGGGCATGTTTAGCCAAATAATGTTCAAACCAACGCCGTAAAACTTTATAAGTTAGCCATGGCGTGAATACAAACGCGACCATCAGTGAAATTAACATCCCCATACTGGCGTTAATGGGAATTGGGCTCATATACGGCCCCATTAAACCCGATACAAATGCCATCGGTAATAAAGCAGCGATAACGGTGAAAGTGGCTAAAATGGTTGGCCCCCCCACTTCGTCCACGGCTAAGGGAATCGCTTCTAACAGATTTTTCGCGCCTAAATGAATATGGCGGTGAATATTTTCCACAACGACAATAGCATCATCAACTAAGATTCCAATGGAAAAAATCAGCGCGAACAAGGAGACACGATTCAACGTAAAACCATACGCCCATGAAGCAAATAAGGTAATTAACAGCGTAATCACAACTGCTAATCCCACGATAAATGCCTCACGCCAGCCTAAAGCAATCAACACCAAAATAACGACGAAAAAAGTTGCAAAGCTTAGTTTTCCAATGAGTTTTTGAGCTTTATAATTGGCAGTTTCGCCATAGTTGCGGGTGATGGTGCTGTGTACATCATCTGGAATAAATACGCCGCGCAATTGTTCAAAGCGTTCAATAACTTGATTAGCAACATTGACCGCATTTACCCCTGGTTGTTTAGCAATTGCTAAAGTCACCGCTGGAAATTTACCTTGTTGTTGAATCGCTTTTACGGAAGCTTCAGGGCCTGTGCCAAACCAAACATATTGTTCTGCGTCGCCCATTGTTAGCGAAACATCGGCAACATCGCGTAAATAAATTGGATTATTTTCACTAATCCCAATCACTAAATTGGCGACATCTTCCGCACTGCTTAAAAATTGCCCTGTGCGAATTAAAATTTCTTGGTCATGACTAACGATTGCACCCGTATCTAATGCTGAACTCGCGCCTTGCAATGCTTGGCGTAATTGGTCGACAGACAGTTTATAACCATTTAATTTGCTAGGCTTTAAAGTAATCCGCACGACTTTATCAACACCGCCGACGGTATAAATATCGCGCGTTCCTTTGACCCGTTTTAATTCTGCTTCAACGGTATGGGCGACATTTTGCAAATCATACGCGCTCTTTTGCGGGTCATCTGTCCACAAAGTCATGGTAATAATCGGCACATCATCAATCCCTTTAGGTTTTACAATGGGTTGTAATACCCCTAAATTTGTAGGAAGCCAATCTTGATTAGAAAAAACCGTGTTATACAACCGTAAAATTGCGGCAGTACGATTTTGTCCAACTTTAAATTGAATGGTTAAAATTGCCATCCCAGGTCTAGAAATGGAGTAAACATGGTCAATCCCTTCAATTTCAGAAAATTTTTGTTCAGCCGGCGTGCTTAAAATTTGTTCCACATCACGAGCAGACGCGCCAGGAAAAGGAATAAAAACATTGGCAAAAGTAACATTGATTTGTGGTTCTTCTTCGCGGGGGGTAATTGCAATCGCAAATAGCCCCAACAATAAACCCACTAAAGCTAATAAGGGTGTGATTTCTGTCGTTAAAAATTGTTTCGCAATACTACCAGCAATTCCCATTGATGCTGATTCTGTTGCTTTTTCAGCGGGTTGATGTTCCATTAATGACCCCCTGTTGCCGTTTTTGAGGTCATTTGTTGGGATTTATAAATATCAACAGCCGCTACAGGGTCACGCATAACGATTTCACCTGCATGTAATCCCGCTAAAATTTGAATAGAACCGCCGCGCTGTTCACCTAAACGCACTTGACGCATACTAACTTTTTTATCTGCACTTTGCACATAAACGGCTTGTACTTCTCCACGATAAGCAACGGATTCTACAGGAATCATTAATGCTTTTTCTTCGCCGCTTTTCATTGCGACTTTCACAAACATGCCAGGATATATCCCGCCAATTTTGGGGGGTAATTCAATTCGAACTTTAAATGTATGAGATTGTGCATCGGCTGTGGGTGCAATAATCACTTTCGTACTTTCAATAGATTTTATCTCATTCCCCATATCTACTAAGATTCGAGCTTTTTTATGTTGGCGTAACTCTTGGATTTTTGTTTGCGGTACATTGGCAACCACCCGCAGCTCGTCTAAAGATAAACCTGTCATAATCGGCGAACCGATATTCGCAATCTCGCCCGTTTGCATATGGCGTTGAATGACTAGCCCACTATAAGGTGCAATGATATTGGTATATTGTTCTTGGGTAGAAACACGGCGGGCATTGGCGCGAGCAGCTTCTAAACGAGCTTGAGCGGCAGCTAAATCGGCGTGAGCTTTATCCATTTGCGAGGCAGAAATGGCTTGTTTATCAAAAATACTTTTTACACGATTAAATTCACTTTGCGCAACACGATAATAAGCTTCAGCCTCAGCAACTTGGGCTTTAGTTTGGTCAGTCGTTGCGCGCTGTTCAATGCTACGGATGCGAGCAATAACTTGTCCTTTTTGTACATAATCGTCGACATCAAAATTAACTTCTGTCAGTTGTCCAGCCGTTTGTGCTGTTAAAGTTGCTTGATTAACGGCTTCTACAACGCCCTCAAATTGTTGTTCACTGGTAATTGTTTGTTCCGCCACAGTAAAAATAGCATTACTTATTGTTGGAGATTCTGCATAAACCCATGAACTGCTTAGCAAACTGAGAGAGAGCCATAAACTAAGCGCGGAAAATTTCCTACCATGAAAATTTGTTTCGCTTGCTGAACGAAACATGTTACTTAACTGAATGGGTACAGACATTATGTGTGTCCTCTAACTGTAAATGAGGGTTATGGCAATAGGATTTAAGATTACAAAAACGTATAATTACGCCCACCGCAATAAAGCATACAACTAAATAGAATATTTATAATATTATTTTATTCTAATTTAGTTTATTATCTTAACAAGTCTTTATGTAATCATAATGCTAGCTTAGCAAACAACCGATAACCTTATAGCAGGCAAACTCCCCGTATTTGCCATTTAACAATTTTTAATCCTGTTAAACTATATCAGAAATATCACATTAAAATAATGACAGATATTAAGATAAACTGAATCAAATTGTAGAGCTTGACCAAATAATAATTTCTATTAAAACACACAGTCATTCAAAACGATTTTGAATAACATCTATGTGATTTATCATTCGTGTTGATAAAAAAACGTAATTTACGCATTCTTATTTAAATTACCACACAAAAGGTTTTTATAATGACCGATACCCTCCAAACACCGGCGACTGATACACCAGACCCCAATATAGGTTTTTCAGGCATTATTCATGAATATCGCCTTGCTATGGCTGATTTTAATAATTCAATGAAATTGCGTGATGAATTAAGTGTGCGCATTGGTAAACGCACTACGCAAATTATCCGTTTTAGTATGATTGGGATGACATTATTAACAGCAGCAATGTTTTTCTTAATCTATACACTGACGACGAATATGAATGACATCACTACGCGCATGAATGACATGTCTAAATATATGAGCTCTATGAATGATAATTTCGTAGAAATTACTAATAACATGAAAATTATGCAGCAATCCGTAGATAAAATGGCAAGAAATATCGAAGTAATGCCTCAAATGAATCAAGCCATTTTAGCCATGGGACAAGATATTCAAGCTATGGATGCAAGCATGGAAAAAATGCAAAAATCAATGAGCACAATGGACTCAAATATTCAAATTATGAGCATCAACATGGCTGCAATGAGTAATCATTTAGGTATGATGACAGGACAAGTAAGTGGCATTGGATACAGTGTGAATAGAATGGCAGGCCCTATGCAATTTTTCCCCTTTGCACCATAATTCTTCAGGGCTTTAAATAGATAGTTTGTTTATTATTGAATTTTATTTCAAATATTCTTGAAATGTTGCAAATGCACAATATAATTACATTTGTATATTAAAGAATTATTATATTGTGGAGTTCAAAAAAAATGCAAACTGAAAGCTGGGAATTAAAAGATGGGGCTGTTTTAAGTGTTGAATCTGTTGCAAAAATTGCGGAGGCTTTAAAAGCATTATCTGCTTACACTTGCATTTTATGCGAAGAGCCTGATGATGAAAATCCTGCTGCTTTATTACACTTAGTACAACAAGGCTTAAATGAAGTTGATAATTTATTTAATTATTAATTACGGCGATGAATGAGTTGATTTAACTCATCACCCACAATTTTATAAGCCTTACCAAAGCCTTTGACGTAATTACCTTGGAGCGGCGTTAAACAAAACAGTTTAAAGTCGCTCAATTCCCGCAACGTTTTAATTAATTCACCGAATTGCTGTTCAAACTGCGCCAGACGCTGTTCCCATTCTGCACTATGTCGTTCAATTAAACTCACACGACATTCAAAACTTAACCGTTGCCGTGCAAATAAGTTTTCACAGGTTTGCTCATTTTCCAACCACAATAAACTTACCACTGGATTGACTGTTAAATTCTGCGTATGTTTAGATAATTGGCTGACATACACATAAAACTGCAATCCCTCCCGCACAAACGGCGCGTAACTCGCTTCAGGTACTCCCTGCGCATTAGCTGTCGCCATCAATACAGATTGCCACTGAGCTAAAAAAGTTTCATATTCAGTAACTAACTTAGAAGTTTCAGACATAGCAGAAAATTGATTATTGGGTGAAAAGAGAATACGCAAAAAGAAGGGAAGGAAAGAGGCATCCACCGCCCGCCATAGAACTGTGCTGAACCAGGAGGTTCAGGTGGGCGCATCAGCAAACACTTTAGGCGTCCCATTTCACAATTCAGTCTCGTAAACCAAACTGGATGGGCAGGCACACCATGTTGCGTCATACTCCCGTTCTATGCTTATAGGTTCAGGCAACTTGTCTTTGTAAAGCGGGGATGCCGTAAAACGGTTCTAACAAAAAATTTAAACTTTATGACAATTACATTACTGCTTTACGCGCATTAATGCAAGATCAATTTTACTCTGTAAATGCTCTAATTGACTTTTTAAATGCTCGATTTCATCATCTTTATCTTTTTTATAGCGCATATATTCATGAACAATATTTAATGCGCTCATCACTACAACTCGCTCATTACTCACTACCTTACCACTTTCTTTAGTATCACGAACTTTTTGCATCAGATAACTAGCTGACGCTTGTAAGGTCTCATATTCCTCTACAGGACAAGCGATAACATATTCTTTATCTAAAATTTTTAAACTAACGGGCGTTATTGTTTTTGACACCTGAAATTATCCTAACGCTATTTTTGCACCTAAGACCCAGCAATTTCCATGGCTTTCAAACGCTCAATCATTGATTTAATTCGCGTTCGTGCCAGTGCATTTTTCTCCAACAGTGCAGTACGCTCAAGTAACAAATTTTGCTGTTGAATGCGTAAAGACTCATTTTCATCAGCCAAGCGCACACAATGCTGCAATAATTCATCAACTTGTTGTTCTAAATTCTGAAAATCAAAAAATTGCGTTGTCATTTTCACTGACCTTACAGCATCAAGAATGATTTATTCTGTTTTATTGGTTTCTACTTTTTGGGGGTAGATTGCAAACGATTTTGTCCTTTTTTATCTTCAGACAACACACCGCTAGCTTCCAAATCCTCAAATAAATCCTCATATTTACCCTCAGATTGAGGAGGATTACCATCATGCACCAAATATTGACGACGCTGTAAATAAGCATCTCTCATATAAATATAAGGGTCAAGCGAAGCAGCATCTAACATATCATCCACACCAATAATATCAGCCCGTTTATCTAACAAACGTACTGCTTCAGTAGAATAATACAAAGTACGGGTTGAAGATTCACTTCCTCCAATATAACTACGCGGGTCGGCATAAGTACCAGCGACATCCCCCGCAAAATCCCGTACTGAACTGGGTCCCCAAACTGGCACAACCAAATAAGGGCCACTTTCAACCCCCCAATAGCCTAAAGTTTGTCCAATATCCTCATAATGTTTAGGATAACCAAACTGAGTAGCTAAATCCAAGAAACCAGCCAAACCGAGCGTAGAGTTAATCACCAACCGAGCAGAATCAGAGCCTGCCTGTTGCCATTTAAATTGCAACACATCATTTACAATGACTAACACATCCCCTAAATTATTAAAAAAATTTGTAATTCCTTGATTAACAGGCTCAGGTGTAATTTCTTTATAAGCGGTTGCAACAGGCTTTACAATATTTTCATCTAAAGTTGTATTTAACGCGAACATCTGGCGATTGAACCCCTCTAAAGGGTCAATACTATTACCAGTAGTTGCACAACTTGATAATCCTAAAGAAAAAAAGCCCATTAAGAGCATTCGAGCAGAAGTAGTCATGAACGTAAGCTTTGCAAGAGACATTGTAGAATACGGGTATAAGTAACTTATTATAAAATATAAAGTAAAATTTTCTAATGCTTAATACGATAATATATAAAAATTCAAAAACTAATCATACACTAATTGATTATCTAAGATAAATAAACAGCATAAAACAAAATAAATAATTAAACAAATAAAACCCTTAAAGTTATCTAAAATTTATCTTTATACATTAGAGCGTATCATCAAAGTTAAAAAAACTATTCTAAAGAAATTAGAAAACATCACTGATAAATAAAAAATAAGCCGCTGTCATACGGATTAAGTAATAAACAATGAGCAAGATTAGAGTCCCATATTCTAAAAGGAATGGAAGACCGTCTAAAGATAATTGCTTGAAACATGATTACACCGCGCACAATGTTAACTCATTATAAATAAAGGTATTAGTGTTATGGATTGTTAGGATTAATAGTTTTTTAAATCCATACCAACCGACCTACTAAGTTTTAAAAACCTAGTAGGTATTTGTTTTAATTTGAATCTATCGCCGAATTCGCATTAATTTAAGTTTCTTTAATTGCCTAATGCTACTTGCAATAACTGAAGCCATTGCACTCCTTTTGTAATATTTCACTAAATACAAGTTATTACAATAAATCAGGTTGTTCTGCGTGTTGTTCTGCTTTTTTTAATACTTGATGCACATTCGGTAATTCCATCAATTGCCCGTCGAACATTTCTTGCGCACAAATAACTTGAATTTTTGGATATTCTCGTCCTGTAAAACCGTTGCGATAAATGCCATATTTTTTGCTTTCTTTCACTAAGTTAGGCATGGGATACAGTGTTAATAAAATGCCGCAAGCCGCTTTTTCTCGTTCTACTGTGCCGAATAAATCGCGAATCACTGTAGGTGAAAGTTTTTCGTTGGATTTTACGCTAAACAGAGCTTTGCTGTTTTCTGTCGTGCTTTCAGGAATATAAGCAACGCCGTCAATGCCGCCGTCGCCGCCTTTTTTCTCGTTAATGATGGCGCGGTTTCTCGAGTAAGTGAGTACAAACCATTTTTCAAATTCTTTGCGGGTGCGGTCGTCTTTTTTATTCGCGAGTGCAACAGCACTTTCAAAATCTTTAGGCACGCCTGCAATAACCAGATTTTCTAATGCGCCTGTGTCTTGCTCTTCTAAACGTTTAAGAATCAATGAAATGCTTTGATAAGTAATATCAATCCCAATCCACTGCCGTTTAAGTTTTTGCGCGACGGCTACAGTCGTGCCACAGCCACAGTAAGCATCTAGGATAATGTCGCCTTCGTTTGAACTGGCTTTAATAATCCGTTCAAGCAAAGCTTCAGGTTTTTGGGTGGGATAGCCTAGACGTTCTTTTGCAGCAGGATTAATTTGATTAATATCACTCCAAGCATTACTTAGTAATACCCCCTTAAGTTCAAAAGTATATTGTTTATAATCTGGATATTTGGCATTTTTACCCCATCTCAATCGCCCAGCTTTTTCAAGCTCTTCTATTCTCTCTTTTGAATATGTTTTTAGACATTGCCAGCGATAAAAACCAACATCATCTTGATATTTAAATCTTTCTAAATAATCATCTTTATAAGAATTATAAATTGAATTAAAAAGAAAAATATTTGATTTTGTATAAAATAAAATTGAATCTGTATTTGCTGGAAATTTTTTTGAAATAGCTTTACTGCTTCCTGTATCAGTTGAACGAATCCATACTATTTCATTTCTAAAATCCCCACCCCGAGCACAAAAAATAGCATCTAAAACCAATTTCAAATAATGGCTTGATGTTGGGTCGCAATGAAAATAAAAGCTACCTGTCGGTTTTAACACACGATGAATTTCCGCAATCCGCAACGTCATACTCACCAAATACGCCAGCAACGCGCCTTTCTTCAGAACCTTTTCAAGCCCTGTTATCAAATCAATGCTTTGCTCAGTGAAAACGCCGTTGTAATTGCTTTGAATCTCAGCCAGCCCAATATTCGCGTTATCGTCCCACGTCCAAGTATCAATAAATGCTTGTGCTTGCGTCACATCTTCTTTGCCGATGTTGTTATAGATTTGATTGTAATTGCGTTTTGAATTAAACGGCGGGTCAATATAACACAAGTCCACCGTTTCATCTT
>JACCEE012620725.1_pt1 | contig 32931 bp, 30 predicted proteins | sample 7449931 | NCBI WGS metagenome assembly JACCEE01 (sample SAMN15323457, study PRJNA562643) | freshwater metagenome | isolation source: river surface water | place: USA:Blue River Watershed | collected 2017-08-19 | reverse complement strand
TTTCCCATTATGCACGCTTCTTCTCGCGCATCTCGAAGACTTCAACTGAGTCGCCAACTTGAATATCCTTAAATGATCCAAGTCCGATACCGCACTCGTATCCTTCACGAACCTCCGTCGCATCATCTTTAAATCTTCGAAGTGATTCGATCGCCAGATTATCGCCAACAACAACGCCGTCACGTAGTACACGTGCCTTTGCATTTCTTCGGATAATTCCAGTCGTAACCAGAGATCCGGCAATTGTTCCGAACTTGCTGGACTTAAATACTTCTCTAACTTCCGCAGAGCCAATTGTTGCTTCTTCAAACTCTGGTTTGAGAAGTCCTTTAAGCGCGGCTTCAATCTCCTCAATTGCTTTATAGATCACTGAGTAGAATCGAACTTCTACGCCCTCTTCATCCGCGAAGGTAGCTGTTTGTGGTTCTGGTTTAACATTGAAACCAACAACAACTGCTCCGGAGGCCGAAGCTAGAGTGATATCGCTCTTTGTGATTGCACCAACGCCACGGTGAATGACTCGTAGATCAACTTCGCTACCGACATCAAGCTGCAGCAAAGCATCTTCGAGAGCCTCTACAGAACCGCTCACATCTCCCTTGAGAATTAAGTTCAAAGTTGTAACCTTTGATTTCTCCAAGAAATCTTCTAGCGAAACTTTCTTTCTCGCCTTTGCAAGTGCAGCATGGCGCTCGCCAGCTTGACGTTTTTCTGCAATCTGACGTGCAGTTCTATCCTCTGGCGCAACGATGAAATTATCACCAGCGCTTGGAACAGATGTGAATCCGAGAACTTGAACTGGACGTGAAGGTCCAGCAATTTCAACAGCTTTGCCAAATTCATCCATCATCGCTCTAACTCGACCGAATGCCGAGCCGGCAACAATGGCATCACCGGTCTTAAGTGTTCCGCGTTGCACGAGAACTGTTGCAACTGGACCGCGACCGCGATCTAGGTGAGCTTCAATCGCAACACCTCGAGCATCATCATCGTGAATCGCACGTAAATCAATTGCGGCATCTGCAGTTAAGAGAATTGCATCAATTAGTTCGGAGATGCCCTTTCCGCTAATTGCAGAAACGTCAACAAATAATGTGTCGCCGCCGTACTCTTCAGCAATCAAGTTGTACTCAGTCAATTGCTGTCTGACTTTTCCTGGGTTAGCGCCTTCTTTATCTACTTTATTTACCGCAACAACAATCGGAACATTTGCAGCTTGCGCGTGATTTAAAGCTTCGATTGTCTGCGGCATAACACCGTCATCAGCTGCAACTACTAGCACTGCAATATCGGTTACTTTGGCACCACGCGCACGCATAGCGGTAAAGGCTTCGTGACCTGGTGTATCGATGAATGTGATTGCACGATTTACACCATTGTGATCGTGGTGAATTTGATAGGCACCGATGTGCTGTGTAATGCCACCAGCTTCACCCTTAACAACCTCAGTCTGTCGGATTGCATCAAGTAGACGAGTCTTACCATGATCAACGTGACCCATAACTGTTACTACAGGCGGACGAACTTCCAAATCGTCTGGCGAGATATCGGCTAATTCTTTCTCAAGATCGATATCAAATTGCTCAAGAATTTCACGGTCTTCATCTTCTGGAGAGACAATTGTGATCTTGTAGCCATATTCATTGCCGAGCATTTCTAATGTGCTCTCGTCAACTGTCTGAGTTGCTGTAACCATTTCACCTAAATGGAAGAGAACTGAAACTAGTGCTGCTGGATCTGCGCCGATTTTTTCGGCAAAGTCAGCAAGTGATGCACCTCTGCGTAACTTAACGGGAGTATTTCCATCGCCTCTTGGAACAATTGCGCCACCAATTGTTGGCGCTTCCATATTGTCAATCTCTTCACGTAAAGCTTTCTTACTCTTGTAACTCTTTTTCTTTCCGCCACCTTTTCCAAATGCACCGCCAGCGCCAGGTCGTGCTCCGCCAGGTCGTGAAGGTCCACCAAAACCTGGTCTTGCACCTGGTCCACCTGGACGTTGTGCTGGTTGATTTCGATAAGGAGTTGGTGCGCCACTTCTACCAGGTGCAGTTCTTGGTGCACCTGGACGATCCGTTCTCTGATCAGGTCTCTGAGGTCGCGCTGCAAAACCAGGTCTTACTGAACCTGGACGTGGTCCTGCTAATGGACCGCGTTGTGGCGGTCTCGCGTTATTTCCAGATTGTGGTTTTCCAGAAGTTCCAAATGGATTATTTCCTGGTCTAGCTGCAGGTCTTGGTGGACGTGGAATTCCACCGGAAGTTCCAAATGGATTATTTCCTGGTCTCGCAGCAGGTGGTTTTGGAATAGATGGAAGAACTGGTTTTGGCGCTGCAGGAACTTCAGGAGTTACCGCTTCAATATCTTTTGCCGGAACTTTTGCAACTTCTTCAATAACAGGTTCGCTCTTTTTTGGAGCAGCTTTCTTTGCTGGAGCTTTCTTTGCAACTTTCTCAACAGTTGGCTTATTTACAGGTGGATACTTCTCTAAAAACTTTCTAACAACTGGAGGTTCGACAGTAGAGGATGCAGAGCGAACAAACTCGCCCATCTCTTGGAGCTTTGCAAGGACGTCCTTGCTCTCCATACCTATTTCTTTTGCTAATTCGTAAACGCGGACCTTTGCCACTTCTCTCCTTCTGTGGCCCCGCGTTCTCCGCGAAGCCTAAATTGACCTACTCATGATCTTGTGGTGCTCATTTGAGTGCCATTGCCTTCGCTCCTGTTAATCCAGATTTTCAAAACCTGGCTAGTGAATCTAGAGCGCAACCATACCTCGTGGGGGCTGGGATTGGCTAAACGCCCGTTGCGTCCGAGTGGATATCAATCCGCCAGCCGGTAAGGCGCGCTGCCAATCTGGCGTTCTGTCCATCTTTGCCGATTGCAAGCGATAGTTGGTAGTCAGGTACAACTACTTTGGCAGATCTAGTCGCTTGATCTACAACTTCTACTGATGTAACGCGAGCCGGAGCTAGCGCGCTTCCGACAAATTCAACTGGGTTCTCTGACCAATCGACGATATCAATCTTCTCGCCATGAAGTTCATCCATTACAGAACGTGCACGTGCTCCCATTGGTCCAATTAATGCACCTTTAGCACTAACACCAGTTCTTAATGAACGAACTGCAATCTTGCTTCGATGGCCAGATTCTCTGGCGACGCCCATTATTTCTACGACATGATCTCGAATTTCCGGAACTTCTAGAGCAAATAATTGTTTTACTAGCGCTGGATGGCTTCTAGATAGTAGAACCTCCGGGCCTTTCATTCCTTGTTTAACTTCAACTACAAAACATTTAATTCGATCACCATGATTATAAATCTCGCCCGGAACTTGTTCGTGGGGCGGAATTTTTCCTTCAACTCTTCCTAAGTCAACATAAACCATTCTTTGATCACGGCCTTGTTGTATAACACCAGAAACAATATCGCCTACAGTGGCACTAAATTCACCAACTATTTCTGCATCGCGAGAAGCTCGCATCTTCTCTTTAATAATTTTACGAGCAGTGGAAGAAGCTATTCGGGAGAAGCCCGGAAGATCATCAATATGCTCTCCAATTTTTTCACCGTCTGGACCAAACTCAGGAACAATTATCCGAATTTCACCTGTAGCCCTATCAAGTTTGGCATAGGCCGATGGCTTCGCGCCTTCCATTTCGCTATAGGCAATTCTGACCGCAATTTCAATTGCATCAATTAGTCGTTCGAGAGGAATATCGCGGTCAATTGTGAGAGCTTCAAGTACTTTCATATCAACATTCATTTATCTCGCCCCTATTTCTCTTCTTTGGGTCGATTGAATTCAATCTGAACCTGAGCTCGTTTTATGCTTTCAAAATCAAATATCGCATCATCAATTCTTACTTTTCCGGTATTCACTTCGGCGATTCGCCCAGAAATCTCTTTATCTTCCTTAGTTAAAATCTTCACCAATCTGCCAAGATTTTTTCGCCAGTGACGTAATTCTGTTAGTGGTCTATCTATGCCAGGTGAAGTCACTTCAAGAGTAAAAGGTGAATCCCCAAGACCGGAGTAATCATCGAGTTGAGCGGATATTGCCCTAGAGAGACTTGCGACTTCATCAAGATTTGGGTTCCGCTCTTCACCATCAACTATTACTGAAATCTGGCGGCGGCGACCAAGTGGAGTTACTTTTACTTCTTCCAAAATGAAGCCAGCTTTTTGCACCAGCGGATCAAGTAGCTCTCTTAATTCAAATACTAAAGACATTGCCTCGACCTACTTATTCATTTGTTTTGAAGTTTTGGGGTGGGAATACTAACTCGTAATTACTTTAAAGGAAAGTGTCGACGACTAGGCGGGCGATTAATAGGGCGGTCGCAAAGAGAAAGACTTTCCGAATCAAATTTGACCCACCTCTAATTGCCAACTTGGCACCAATTAATCCCCCTATGACATTTCCAACCGCCATCGTTAATCCCAGCATCCACATAATCTTTCCTGATAAGCCAAAGATCAAGATCGCGCCAATATTTGTAGAGAGATTTACTATTTTAGTAGTGACTGTAGCTTCAAGAAAAGCGTATCCAAGTAATCCAACGAGGATTAACATTAAGAAAGTTCCGGTACCCGGACCGAAAATTCCGTCATAAAAACCAATAGCTAAACCGAAGAAGATAGCGGTTATGCCGTTCTTTCGATTATCCGTAGATTTATTTTCAACCAGTCCCAAATCTTTTTTTATAAGTGTATAAGTAAATACTCCGATAAGAGCTATCAAGATAATTGGCCGAAAGGCTTCCATTGGAATTAATGTTGCGACCCGGGCCCCAAGTGCCGAGCCTATAAATGCTGGAATCGCCATCAATATTGCAATCCGGAGATTAGGACGCAACCTTCTTAAATAAGTGATTGTTGCGGTAGCTGTTCCTAGCGAAGACGGCAGCTTGTTCGTTCCCAGAATTACTGAAGGTTGCGTATTAGGCAAGGCCACCAATAATGATGGAAGTTGAATTAATCCACCACCACCAGCTATCGAATCAACTAGACCTGCAAAAGCTGATGCGCATACTAAAAAGAGAACTAACTCGAGCTCCACTATTTAAAGATACCGACCAAATATGAAAGTGCTTCATCAATTGGAACTTCGCTCTTAGATCCCGATTTACGATCTCGCACTTCAATTTTGCCATCAGCTAGTGATTTACCAACAATAACAATGACTGGATTCCCAATTAACTCTGCATCCTTAAATTTAACCCCAGGGCTCGCCTCTCTGCGATCATCTAGCATTACAGAGATTCCTTTATCCTCCAACTGTTTTGCTAACTGTTCTGCAAATTCAAATGGCTTCTCCTCTTTGCCCGTAGCAACCAAATGAACTTTTGCAGGTGCAACTTCAGCTGGCCAAAGAAGTCCTAATTCATCGTGGCTCTGCTCAGCGATTGCAGCAACGGCTCTGGAGACACCAATTCCATATGAACCCATGGTTACAACGCGCGACTTGCCCTCGCTATCTAGAACTGTCAGCTCGAGCGCATCCGCATATTTCCGACCTAATTGGAATATATGACCGATTTCTATCGCTCGATCAATGACGATAGGTGCTTCGCATTTAGGGCAAGCATCGCCTGCTCGAACTTCTGCAGCTTCGATATACCCATCAACTTCAAAATCTCGACCATACGTTACATATCTTGCATGTCTATTCTTAACATTCGCGCCAGTAATCCAATGTGAGCCAGGAGTTATTCGAGGATCTGCATAAAGTTTCAAGCCGAATCGCTTTGCATCTTGTGGTCCTACATAACCTTTAACTAGCTCTTTTCGTTTTGCAAAATCTTCATCTTCAAACAAACGTAGTTCTTTCACACCCGAAAGATTCGCCTCCACGCGCTTTAAATCTACTTCGCGATCACCTGGAACCAGAATACAAATAGGCTCTCCATCTGCAATCAATAAAACATTTTTTAAGGTATCGCTTGCCGAAATATTTGCTTGATACTTCTTATTCATAACTTCGACTAACGAATCAATTGTTGGCGTATCTGGTGTATCGAGAATCTCAATTGCAGGCGGAGTTTCACTCTTTGCAGATGCAACTTTTGTCGTCATCGCTTCAACATTTGCCGCATAGCCACATTTCTCACAGAGCACATAAGTGTCTTCACCTGTTGTGCAAGGCGCTAAGAATTCTTCAGATTTTGATCCGCCCATTGCGCCAGCCATCGCAGATACGATGTTGTATTTCAGACCAAGTCGATTAAAGGTCTCTATATAGGCATCACGATGCTTCTGATAGGAAGCTTCTAGCCCTGCTTCATCAATATCAAAAGAGTAGGAATCCTTCATAACAAATTCGCGACCACGGATAATTCCGCTTCTTGGACGCGCCTCATCTCGATATTTAGTTTGTATTTGATAAATATGTAATGGCAAATCTCGGTAGGACGAATACTCGCCTTTCACCATAAGTGTAAACATCTCTTCATGGGTTGGACCAAGAAGATAATCAGCACCTTTTCGATCTTTTAATCGGAAGAGTGTTGGGCCGTACTCATCCCATCGACCAGTCTTCTCATAAGCGTCGCGAGGAAGAAGTGATGGGAAGTGAACTTGTTGGAAGCCAGCTCGATCCATTTCTTCTCGAACAATTTGCTCAACATTTCTAAGGACAATGACACCGAGCGGTAACCAGGAGAATATTCCTGCTGCGATTGGGCGGACGTAGCCGGCTCTTACTAGCAGTCTATGGCTTGCAACTGTTGCATCTGATGGATCATCACGTAAGGTGCGCAAAAAGAGTGATGACATTCGCAACATGGTGCTAAGCCTATCTAATTACTTAACTGTTACAGATGGTTCGCCTGATGAAACTCCAGCCGCTTCCATCTCTTCTGCGATCTTCATTGCCTCTTCAATCAAAGTTTCGACAATTTGCGCTTCAGGTACTGTCTTTATGACTTCGCCCTTTACAAATATTTGTCCTTTGCCATTTCCAGATGCAACACCAAGATCAGCTTCTCTCGCTTCTCCTGGGCCATTAACAACACAGCCCATGACGGCAACTCGAAGTGGAACTGTCATTCCCTCTAAACCTGCTTGCACTTTCTCCGCTAAGGAGTAAACATCGACTTGAGCTCTGCCACAAGATGGACAGGAAACTATTTCAAGTTTACGTTGTCGTAAATTCAAAGATTCTAGAATAGAGATTCCAACTTTTACTTCTTCAACTGGAGGAGCAGATAATGAAACTCGGATTGTGTCACCGATTCCTTCGGATAAAAGTATGCCAAAGGCCGTCGCAGATTTAATAGTTCCTTGAAAAATAGGACCGGCTTCAGTAACTCCGAGATGCAATGGATAATCACACTTTGACGCAAGAAGACGATACGCCTTAACCATAGTTACTGGGTCGTGGTGCTTCACTGAAATCTTGATATCAGTGAATCCATGTTCTTCAAATAAACCAATCTCCCAGAGTGCGGATTCAACTAGCGCTTCAGGTGTGGCCTTGCCATATTTTGCAAGAAGTCTTGGATCTAGCGATCCGGCATTAACGCCAATTCGAATTGGAATTCCGGCATCGCCCGCTGCTTTAGCTACTTCCTTAACTTTGTCATCGAATTGCTTGATATTTCCAGGATTGACTCGGACACCTGCGCATCCCGCATCAATGGCGGCAAAAATATATTTTGGTTGAAAATGAATATCTGCAACAACTGGAATCTGTGATTTCTTTGCAATCTGACTTAAGGCATCGGCATCATCTTGACTCGGCACCGCAACTCGAACTATCTGGCAGCCAGAAGCAGTCAACTCTGCAATCTGTTGCAAGGTTGAATTAACGTCGGCAGTTACTGTGGTGCACATTGATTGAACGCTGACTGGGGCATCGCCACCAACTAGGACATTGCCTAGCTTTAATTGCTTCGTTTTGCGACGCGGCGCCAATGTCGGAAGTGGTGCTTGTGGGATGCCGAGGTCGACCATGTCCCTATTCTGCCTTACGAGTTATAGTTGCTCAAATGAAACCATGGCTCATAGTCGGATATCTTGTAATCGCGATACTTTTGATTACCTGGGTCTACGGGATCTAAATCCTTAGATATTCAAGTTAATTGGATTGAAAATATCCGCAATTAATAAGAGTACAGTCAGGAAAATCAACAGTATCAAGACCACAGCTGTAATCGGCGTCAGTTTCTCAACATCCACTTCTTCAGGCTCTGCTCTGCCACGTAAACGGTAGACCTGTCTTCTAAATCCTTCATAAATGGCAATCGCCATATGGCCACCATCTAGCGGCAAGATTGGAAGTAAATTAAAGATTCCCACAAATATATTTAGGGATGCAACGATCAAAATAAATGTAGCAAGTTTTTCACTTGTGGTTAGGTTTCTGCTTGAAACGGTCTCACCGGTGGCGCGAGCTACGCCAACAATTCCTACTAATCCATCAGAGTTTCGCTCTTCGCCAAGAAAAGTCTGGCCAAATAGAGAAGGGATTTGTGCTGGCAGATTTACTAGCGCTTTTACCGATCCAGCAATTAGATCACCAGTGGCAGCAAAGGATGAATTTATTGCTGATATTGGGTTGGCACGAACTAAACCGTACTGATTAATAATGCCGAGATAACCGCGCTCTTGGCCCTCAATATTTCTTGCGGCAAGTTTTACTTGGATAGAGAACTCACTTTCACCTCGCTCAACAATCAAAGTTATTTCTTTATCTGCCGAATCGCGAAGAATTGGAGAGATATCTTCCCAATCTAAATCTCGTTGACCATTTACTCCGACAATTCGATCGCCAGCAACAAGCCCAGCTGATTTTGCGGGAGAAATTGGGTCGGCTTCGGTGCATTGACTTGCCTTTGGAACACAGGGCACAACTTCGGAGATAACTGGGAGTGCTCTGGCGACGCCAACTCCGCTAAATAGAATAAACAAAAGAAGAATTCCCAGGACAAAATGTAAGAATGATCCCGCTCCCGAAACGATAAGTTTTTGATGAGTCTTCGCTCTGAAATAAGCGCGTTCTTGCACTTCCGGTGGCAATGCTTCGCGAGGTGACATTCCTGAAATTCGACAATAGCCGCCGGCAGGAATCGCTTTAATGCCAAATTCAGTTTCGCCGCGTTGCGTCGACCAGAGACGTTTCCCAAATCCAAGGAAAAATTCGGTAACTCGCATTCCGTATCGCTTGGCGGTTATGTAATGACCGAACTCGTGGACCATCACCGAAAAAAGAAGTGCGATTATGAAAGCAAGCACGCCGATTAGGCCCACATCTACTCCTATGTCTTAAGAGAGCGCCTCTTGCGCTACCCGACGTGCATCATTCTCGATTGCAGTGACATCTTCGATATCACGAATACTTTCTGGTGCAGAAGAGGCCAGTTTATTCACAACTCTTTCAATAGTCTCAACTATCGCTGGGAATGAAATGAGTTTCTTAAGGAATGCGTCAACTGCAACCTCATTTGCTGCATTAAAGATGGCGGTCACTGCTCCCCCTAATGCGCCACATCGTCGAGCCAATTCAATGCTTGGGAAACGTTTCTGATCTATTGGTTCGAAATTCCAGGAATGAGAGAGTTTCCAATCAATCGTGGGTATAACATCTGCAATTCTCACTGGATACGAAAGCGCGTAAGCAATTGGCCCTTTCATATTGGGTGGCGAAGCCTGCGCAATCGTAGAACCATCGATGAATTCAACAAATGAGTGAATAACTGATTGAGGATGTATAACAGCTTCTATCTTGTTGTATGGAATATCGAATAAATAGTGAGCCTCTATTATCTCTAAACCTTTATTAACTAATGTAGCAGAATTTATCGTTACTACTTGACCCATATTCCAGGTTGGATGAGCTAAAGCTTCCTCGACTGTTACATCCGTTAAATCCATTCTCTGGCGAAATGGGCCTCCGCTTGCAGTCAATACAAATTTGGAAACTTCCTCACGCTTACCTGATTTAAGTGCTTGAAAAATTGCAGAATGTTCCGAATCCACCGGAATTATTCGATCCCGACCATGAGCCACAACAAGATCACCACCAGCAACAAGTGATTCTTTATTTGCTAACGCGACGGTATTTCCTACCTCTAACGCCGAGAGCGTTGGCCCGAGTCCAATCGATCCAGTTATTCCATTTAGCACGATGTCAGATGGAAGTGCGGCGATTGATCGTGCTGAGTTTGAGCCATCGATAACCTCAACATCTTTAAGCAAATCTCTTAGCTTTCTACCGTCACCAGTAGTCGCGACTATTGGAACTTTAAATTCAATTGCTTGCTTGGCAAGCACCTCAAGATTTTTTGATCCGGCAGCAAGTCCAACGACTCGAAATTGACCCGGATGGCTTGCTATGACTTCCAGCGCCTGTACCCCGATCGACCCGGTTGAACCGAGGATTACTACATCACGCATGGGTGGAATTCTCTCAGAAAGTGGGAGTTGTATTGGTAAGAGATAGAATGGCGAAATGACATTCGGACCGAATTTACCGCAGCAACGAAAACTAGTTACAGAGATACCTGGACCTAAATCACAATCAATCATTAAGCGACGCGCAGAGGCAGTATCTGCTGGTTTGGGAATGGCGGTTCCAGTTGTAGTTGAAAAAGCCGGTGGCGGTGTAATCATCGATGTCGATGGAAATTCAATTATCGATATGGGAGCTGGAATTGCAGTTGTTAGCGTTGGTAATTCAGCGGCTCGTGTCGTAAAAAATGTAACTGAACAAGTTGAAGCATTTACTCATACCTGTTTCATGGTTGCTCCGTACATGGGTTATATCGAAGTTAGCGAAGCATTAAATAGATTAACTCCAGGTAGCCATAAGAAAAAATCTGCATTATTTACATCTGGCGCTGAAGCTCTCGAGAATGCGGTAAAGATCGCCCGCAAGTACACAAACCGACAAGCAGTCGTTGTTTTTGAACATGGTTATCACGGACGTACCAACTTGACGATGGGTATGACCGCTAAAAATATTCCGTATAAGGATGGGTTTGGACCATTTGCGCCAGAGATCTACAGAATGCCTATGGCTTATCCATATCGATGGCCGGGTGGCGCGGAAGCTTGTGAACGAGAAGCGCTAGAAACTGTCATACATAAAATTGAGAAGGAAATCGGCGCTAAGAATGTTGCATGCGTAGTTATTGAACCAATTCAGGGTGAGGGTGGCTTTGTTGTTCCACCAAAAGGCTTCTTGCCTGGCTTGGTTAAGTTCTGTAACGAAAATGGCATTGTCTTTATTGCAGATGAAGTTCAAACTGGTTTTGCTCGTACCGGAAAAATGTTTGCCTGCGAAGATGAAGGAATCGTTCCAGATCTCATCACAACCGCAAAAGGTATTGCTGGTGGTCTACCTCTTGCTGGCGTAACCGGAAAAGCCGAAATTATGGATTCGGTTCATTCAGGTGGTCTTGGTGGTACTTATGGTGGATCGCCAATTGCATGCGCTGCTGCGCTTGGCGCAATTGCAACAATTGAGGAAGAGAAACTTGTCGATCGCGCTGCTGCACAAGGAAAAATTATTTCTGACGCTCTAAATGAGATGAAAAAGAAGTATCCAGTAGTGGGCGATGTGCGCGGTCGCGGTGCGATGCAGGCACTCGAGTTCGTAAAGCCTGGAACTCATGAACCAAATGCTGATGCACAAGCTGCAATCATCAAATATTGCTTGCAAAAGGGCGTACTGCTTCTGTCGGCAGGAACATATGGCAATGTGATTCGACTACTACCGCCATTAGTGATGCCTGAAGATCTCTTAAAAGAAGCTCTTAGTATTCTTGATGAGGCAATCTCAAAGATTTAGCGATCTAGAAGATTTTTAGTTGGCGAATAACTCTCGCCACTTCTTCGTTTTGCAATTGCGCTAACTGCTTCAAGCACTACTCGGTTTGCCAGAATCGCTGTGATATCTGCTGAATCAAATGGCGGTGAAACTTCCACAACATCGATTCCAACAACCGGAAGTTCGAGACAGATGCGTCGCACTGATTCCAAAAGCTCTCTTGATGTCATGCCGCCTGGTTCAGGAGTTCCAGTGCCTGGCGCCATACCGGGGTCGACAACATCGATATCTACAGATAGAAATACGCCTTCGCAACCATCAGTTAATCTTGCAAAAGATTCATCTAGAACTTTATTTAGGCCGCGATGATGAATCTCGGTCATTTCATAAGAGCGCATACCTTGATCGCGCATCCAGTTAAGAGTTGCATCATCTGGCCAATAACCACGCAGCCCAAGTTGTAGGAATCTATCACCGCGCACTGCGCCAGAATCTATTAGTCGTCGCATTGGCGTTCCGTGTCCAACCAGTGCACCAAACTGCAAATCTCCAGTATCAGCATGAGCATCAAAGTGAATCATCGATATCTTCCCGAGGCCGCGATGATCGGCAATGCCAGCAACATCGGCAGAAGCAATTGAATGATCGCCACCAAGTACAACTGCAATCGCGCCAGCGCGTGAAATCTTCTCCGTTGCTGCACGAAGTACTCTTAGCGATTCTGTTAAATCACCTGGTGGCATTAACAAATCGCCAGCATCAAAAACCTTTAGCGCCTTCAACCCATCAATCCGAAGTGCCAAATGTGGACGTTCACCATCATGTGGCAGGTAATCGCCCATTCGAATTGCTTGTGGACCAAATTTTGCGCCAGATCTATGTGAAGTGCCACTATCGATTGGTGCTCCGACGATAATTACATCAGCGCCTTTATATGTTTCTGGCTTATCCAAATCACATGCTGGCACCCCGAGGAATGTGAAATTCGGACCATACATATTTCCGATATTGGCCACTTAGTTTCCTTAAACCACTGGAAGTGCAGCTAAAGCAGATGCAAAATCAGCATCTTTCAACACTGAATCTTTCATCTCGCCACGTAGATATTGATCATAGGCTGCAAGATCAAAGTGACCATGTCCGCAAAGAGCTGTGAGAATTACCTTTTCTTCTCCAGTCTCTTTCGCCTTGAGAGCTTCCTGAATTGCAATCGCAATTGCATGAGTTGGTTCAGGAGCTGGAACGATTCCTTCAGTTCTAGCAAATTGCAGTGCAGCTGCAAAGCATTCTGTCTGCTGAACAGATGTTGCAGTCATTAATCCAAGCTCGTAGATATGGCTAATTAGCGGTGACATTCCGTGATAGCGAAGACCGCCGGCATGAATTGGATCTGGGATGAAGTCATGACCCAAAGTATGCATCTTCATTAAAGGTGTCATTCCTGCGGTATCTCCGAAATCGTATGCGTAAACGCCACGAGTTAATGAAGGGCAAGATGCAGGTTCTACAGCTCTAATCTCAGGATTCATCTTTCCCTTCAACTTCTCGCGAATGAATGGGAATGAAAGTCCAGCAAAGTTTGAACCGCCACCTGTACAGCCAACAAGTAAATCTGGTGTATCGCCTACTTTTGCAAGTTGTAGTAACGCTTCTTCTCCAATAATTGTTTGATGAAGTAGTACGTGATTTAGAACCGAACCTAGAGCGTAAGCTGCATCCGGATCCTGTGCAGCAACTTCTACCGCTTCAGAGATTGCGATACCAAGAGAACCGGAGTGATTCTTTGGATCGGCTGCTAACATTCTTCCTGCTTCAGTTAGATTTGATGGTGAACGATGAACTTTCGCCCCAAAAACTTCCATCATTAATCTTCGATATGGCTTCGCATCATAAGAGCCACCAACTTGCCAGACTTCACATTCGAGACCGAATAGTGCACATGCGTACGAGAGCGCTGTTCCCCATTGGCCTGCGCCAGTTTCGGTAGTGATCTTCTTTTTGCCGGCCTTTTTATTATAAAAAGCTTGCGGAACAGAAGTATTTGTTTTATGTGATCCAGCTGGAGAAACGCCTTCGTATTTGTAATAAATTTTTGCAGGCGTTCCGAGCGCTTTCTCTAAATTTCTAGCTCTATAAAGTGGAGAAGGTCGCCATTGGCGATAGACATCAAGAACTTCACCTGGAATATCAATGTAACTGTCACTTGAAACTTCTTGCAGAATTAAATCCATTGGAAATAGTGGCGCAAGATCATCTGGGCCAACTGGTTGCAAAGTGCCAGGATGTAATGGCGGTGGAGGTGGCGCAGGGAGATCAGGAATTATGTTGTACCACTGGGTTGGCATCTCACCCTCATCAAGAGTGATTTTTGTGAATGACTTGGGATCCTTATTGAGAGCCATTTTCTTCCTTTCGACAGTCGGGCAATAGTAATGGCGCAAGGTCAAACTTTGTAGTGGTAATTACCCTCGTTTACGTTGACGGCTTACGACCTGGCCCACAATCACGATAAACAACGCAATAAAGAACATCGCACTACCAATTACATTGGCTTGTGCCGGAATACCGCGGGCAGCAGATACGTAGACAAACTTTGGGAAGGTGCTGACTATTCCTGAATTGAAATTGGTAATAATGAAATCATCGAATGAAAGTGAGAATGCCAATAGAGCTGCGCCCGCAATTCCAGGCATGACAAGAGGCAGAGTTATATATCTAAAAGTCTCACGTTCGTTTGCATAAAGATCCATTGCGGCCTGTTCCAGTTTTGGATCAAGGCTGGCGATTCGAGCTTTGACGGTCACGACCACAAATGAGATACAGAACATGACATGAGCAATAATAATTGTCCAGAAGCCTGGATTGATTCGTAGGTTCAGAAACATTGCAAGTAATGAAGCGCCAAGTACAACTTCTGGTGTTGCCATCGGCAAGAAAATCAAAAGATTTGTAGTTTTTCTACCTCTAAATTTATGTCGCCCTATTGCAAAAGCAATCATTGTGCCCAAAATAGTTGCAAAAAGCGTCGAAATGATTCCAATCTGTAATGAGTTAGCTACGGCAGTACAAACCTGTGGAGCGCCACAAGGATTCTTCCAGTTATCTAAAGTAAAACCCTTCCAGACCAAATTGCTCTTGCCGGCATCGTTAAATGAAAATGCAAAGGTGTACGCGACTGGAATAAATAGATAAATAAATGCTAGGACAGCGTAGATCCTGATTAAGTTTCGGGAAATCCAACGTCGAGTTCGGTGCGAAAAGGACGGACTTGGCAATAAATCTTTTGTCATACTAACTCGTCCGTTCCGGAGCGACGAATGTATAAGGTCACAAGTATCAAAATTGTTGCCATCAGTGTGAATGAAAGTGCAGCAGCTGTTGGGTAATCGACAACTGCAAAGAATCTAGATTCGATGACATTTCCAATCATCTTTGTGCTCGGACTTCCCAAAATCGCCGCATTAACGTAATCACCGGCCGCTGGAATAAAGGTTAATAATGTGCCAGCAACAACTCCTGGCATAGAAAGTGGCACAGTTACTTTACGAAAAGTGGTGAAGCCATTGGCGTAAAGGTCTCCAGCTGCCTCTAAAGTTCTTGGATCAATTCGTTCCAGGCTAGCGTAAAGTGGCAATGTCATAAATGGCAGAAAGTTGTAAGTCAAACCTGAAACTACAGCAAATGGTGTTGAGGTAAGTCGCATCGAATCTCCAACAAAGGGCAATAACTTAAGCGTTGAAACAATAGGCCCTTCATCGCCAAGAATCTGAGTCCAAGCAACTGTACGAAGTAGAAATGAAGTGAAGAATGGTGCAACAACCATAACTAGAAGAATGTTTCGATATTTGCCAGATTTAAATGCAATCATGTAGGCAAGTGGGTACGCAATTGCAAGGGCCAACAAAGTAGCTATTGCTGCGTAAACAAAGGATCTGATGTACTGCTCTTGATTGGCCTGGAATGCGTCAATGTAATTCGCGAATCTAAGTTCTTGGACATAAGTACCAATCTGAGCGCCCTCGGGTCGAACCATGGTTGAAGTACTCGCCAGAGAGAGAATTGGAAAAATAAAAAATGTAACCAGCCAAATTAAACCTGGCGCAAGTAATAAATAAGGTGTCCAAGACTTTGATTTCAATCCACTTTTGGGACCAGAGTGAGTACCCGTAGCAGCGTGAAGGAATGCCATTTATTTATTCTTCTTCGTCTAAATCAGCGCCCGCATTAATATCCTGAGCGCCATCCAGACCAAATGTATGTTCTGGATCCCATTCAACAGAGACTTTATCGCCGACATGTAAATCGTGAAGACCTTCATCATTCTGTTCAAAAGCAATGAGCTCTAAATCCCAAGGAGTCTTCAACAGGTATTGCGTAGAAGTTCCTACGAAGGAGCGATCTGTAACTACACAATCCTTTATTGAATTGGTTCCACTGTCATCGAGTCGAAGTTTCTCTGGACGGACTCCGAGTAAAACCGAGTCAGAATCAGTTGAAACTCTGGAGAGCGGAATTTCGAAGGTGTGACCTTTGGCGCTAACAACCGCCTTACCTCCAGCTCGGGATTGAACTTTGGCCTTGATTAGATTGCATTGACCGAGGAAGTTTGCAACGAAAGCAGTTTTTGGCGACTCATAGAGATCCGTTGCTGAACCCATCTGTTCAATTTTTCCTTGATTCATAACGGCTATTGTGTCTGCCATCGTCATAGCTTCTTCTTGATCATGGGTAACATGAATGAAGGTAATGCCAATCTCCATCTGTATTCTCTTAAGCTCAATCTGCATCTGGCGTCGCAATTTGAGATCGAGAGCGCCAAGCGGTTCATCTAATAGGAGGACCTCGGGACGATTAACAATGGCGCGAGCAACGGCAATTCTCTGTTGTTGGCCACCAGATAATTGACCTGGCTTTCTCTCTGCAAGATGAGCTAACTCAACCAATTCGAGAGCTTTGAGAACTTCACTCTTAACGTCTTTTATTCCACGTCTACGAAGTCCAAATGCGACATTTTCGAAAATTGTTAGATGCGGAAAAAGTGCATAATTTTGGAAAACAGTATTTACATTTCGGCGATACGGTTTTTGAGTCGTGATATCCGTATCGCCGATATTGATAGTGCCTTGTGTTGGTTCTTCCAGGCCTGCAATCATTCTAAGCGTTGTAGTTTTTCCGCAGCCCGATGGACCAAGGAGTGCGAAGAAAGAACCATCTGGAACTGTTAATGAAAGATCATCAACAGCACAGAAATCCCCGTAATACTTTGTAACGCGATTTAGTACTAAATCACCAGTGTCCTGAGCGACCTTCTGGCCCGCCATAAAGATTAATTTCCGACAGCTTCGTCAAAAGCAGATTGGAAAAGAGTCTGCTCATCGGCGGTAACAGATCGAAATACCTTCACCTTTGCCAAAGTTGCTGCATCGGGGAAAATATATGGGCTCTCCGCTAAAGCAGGATCAATCTTTTCTAACTCTGGTTGAGCGGCTTCTACCGGGCAGATGTAATTTACATATGCCGCAACTTCAGCTGCAATCGCTGGGTCGTAATAGTGATTCATCAAGAGTTCTGCATTTTTCTTATGCGTAGAAGTTGAAGGAATCAACATGTTGTCTGACCAGAGCATTCCTCCTGATTCAGGAATTGCAAAGTCAAACTTATTGTCGTTTTCAGACTTTAGAATAAAGAGATCACCAGACCATCCGATAACAGCTACCGCGTCACCGTTTACCAGATCTTCCGAATATGAATTTCCTTTAACTTTTCGGATAAAACCATCAGCAATTTTACCCTTGAGGAAATCGATTGCGTTCATGTATTGATCCTCAGTAAAAGCGCCAGATGGATCTACGCCTTGATATTGCATGATGATTCCGATTGTGTCGCGGAATTCAGATAGAACAACAATTCGACCTTTATTTGCAGGCTTAAAGAGATCTTCAATTGTTCGCACACCATTTGGAATCTTTTGAGTATTCCAGCCAAAGCCAGCGAAGCCGGATTGCCAAGTCAAGGAATAGTTACGACCTTGATCAAATGGAACATCAGCAAGCACTGCTCGAATATTTCCCTTATTTGGAATGTTATCGGCATTTAATTTCTGTGCATAACCCTGCTCAATCCAACGTGCTGCCATCCAGTCGGTCGGAGTAACTACGTCATATCCAATATCAGAGCCAATTGAAAGTTGGCCTTGGACCTTTCCATAAAATGAATTGTTGTCGTCGATGTCTTCTGTGTATGTAGCAGAGATTCCTGTTGCGGCTTCAAATGCCTTGAGAGTTGGATACTCTTTCGTATCCTCGTTAAAGTCTAAATAGAGAGGCCAATTAGCCCAGCGAACAATTTTCTCTTCATCGCTGACATCAACAACACCTTCAGCTGCAGTATCTGACCCGCCAGTACCGCATGCAGCCAAAGTTCCTGCACCAACGACAGCGCCTGCGCCAACTAGAAGAGAACGGCGAGTAAGTTGCGCACGTATTAGTGCTTGGGTTTCTGGAGCAAGCGAGTTGATATCTCTCTTCATTGTTCTACTTTCTCTTAGTTTTCGAATGGATAATTTATCAGGCGTTTAGGTTTGTCATGACGTGCTTGATGCGTGTGTATTCCTCAAATCCATATCCGGATAAGTCTTTGCCATATCCAGAATGCTTAAATCCACCATGTGGCATTTCAGCCACCATCGGAATATGAGTATTGATCCAGACGCAACCGAAATCAAAAGCCTTTGCCATTCTCATAGCTCGACCATGATCCTTGGTCCAAACGCTAGAAGCTAAACCGTACTTAACGCCATTGGCCATGCGCACGGCTTCCGCTTCATCTGCAAACTTCTGAATTGTTATCACTGGAGCGAAGATTTCATTTTGAATCATTTCGTCATCCTGGCGAAGATCTGCAACAACTGTTGGGTTCCAGAAATAACCTGGCCGATCAACTTTGCTTCCACCTGCTGTTACACGAGCATGGCTTGGTACTCGGTCAAGGAATCCCTGGACGCGAGATAGTTGATTCGCATTATTCACTGGGCCGACGAGTACATCATCGTCAGGCATTCCAACCTTAATGTTGTTCTTCGCTTGCTCAGATAGCAGAGCCACAACATCTTCATAAGCGCTCGCTTCGACAATTACTCGGGTCGCTGCGGTGCAATCTTGGCCGGCATTGAAATATCCAGCGACCGCAATCCACTCGCAGGCTGCCTCAAGATTGGCATCATCAAAAATCACAACTGGAGCCTTACCGCCAAGTTCTAAATGTACTTTCTTCAAATCTTTGGATGCCTCTTTCGCGACTTCCATGCCGGCACGTACCGAACCGGTAATTGAGACAAATTGTGGAATCTCATGATCAACAAGGAGTCGTCCAGTTTCGCGGTCTCCGGTTACAACATTGATAACACCTTCTGGAAGAAACTCTTGCATTAACTCTGCCATCCAGAGAGTTGAAACTGGGGTTGTATCGCTCGGCTTAAGCACAACGGTATTTCCAGCAGCAATTGCTGGTGCCCATTTCCAAACTGCCATCATCATTGGGTAGTTCCATGGCGTTACTTGTGCACATACGCCAATTGGTTCGCGGCGAATAAATGAAGTGTGCCCCTTGAAATACTCTGCAGCTGATCTTCCTTCAAGATGGCGGGCAGCGCCTGCAAAGAAACGTATTTGATCAAGCATCGGACCGATTTCTTCTTGTCGAGTGACTGCAATCGGCTTTCCGGTGTTCTCTGATTCAACTTTGATTAACTCTTCTGATCTTGCTTCAATTGCATCTGCAATCTTATTTATTGCTTTCTGTCGTTCACCTGGCGTTGAGTCGCGCCAAGTTTCAAAAGCTTTTTCAGCCGATTTCATCGCATCATCTATATCTTTTGCATTTGATACCGGTGCTTTTGCAAATACTTGACCCGTTGCTGGATTGATTAAATCTTGAGTTTTATCAGATGATGATGGGACGCTTTTACCATTGATGAAGTTCTGTAAAGTCTTCACAAATTCCTCCGATAGCTTCTGGCTCTTCTGGCCACAGGATTAGGAGTTTAGTTATCAGGTGCGCTCTCTATCAAGGTCTCCGCAGCGGCAAGTTGGCCACATGCGCCATCAATTTCTCGACCTCGAGTATCACGAACTGTTACCGGAACTCCATAACCTTCCAGTATTCGGACAAATTCACGCTCATCTTCTTTACGCGAAGCGGTCCATTTGGAACCTGGCGTTGGATTCAATGGAATCAGATTTACATGTGCATTTCGATTTTTGAGTAGTCTGCCCAATAAATCAGCTCGCCATGCTTGATCATTTATATCTCTTATCAAGGCATATTCAATCGAATAGCGCCGTCCAGTCTTATCAGAGTAATTATCAGCTGCTTGTAAAACTTCTTTAACTTTCCAGCGATTGTTGATCGGCACCAAAGTGTCACGGAGTTCATCATCTGGAGTATGCAAAGAAACTGCGAGTGTGACCGGGACACCTTCATCGATTAACTTTTCAATACCCGGAACTAATCCCACAGTTGAAAGCGTCACCGAGCGAGCTCCAATACCTAAACCATCAGGAGTCGGGGCAGTAATATTTCGAACACTTTGGATTACTGCATTGTAATTGGCGAGCGGCTCGCCCATGCCCATGAAAACTACATTTGATAATCGGATTGGCCCACCCTTTAACGCACCTGCTTCACAAACTTTCGCTGCGGCTACAACCTGAGCAGTAATCTCTGCGGCAGTTAAATTTCTTGTTAAACCAGCTTGTCCAGTGGCGCAGAATGGACAATCCATTCCGCAACCTGCTTGCGATGAAATACAGACTGTTGCTCTATCGCTGTAACGCATTAAAACTGATTCCACCAAGACGCCGTCGTGGAGCCGCCATAAATCTTTTCGAGTCTTGCCACCATCGCATGAAATGGATCGAACAAGCGATAGCAATTGCGGAAGGATCTTTTCAGTTACTAGCTGGCGCGCACTTGCCGGGAAATCGCTCCAGCTCTCAGGATTATCATTATGGTGTTGAAAATAATGTGTCGCTATTTGGTTTGCACGAAATGCCGGTAACCCAAATTCCTGAACCCATTGCCTTCTGTCGGCTGCCGGTATATCTGAGAAATGTTCTGGAGTCTTCGCGCGCATTAGCCAAATCGCTTTAATAATTCGATAACGCACCAGATAACTGGAGCGGCAATTAGTGCCGAATCAATTCGATCCAACATGCCACCGTGACCTGGCAAGAGAGTTCCCATATCTTTAAGAGCTAAATCGCGTTTGATGGCGCTCTCAATTAAGTCACCGACAGTCGCAGCCGCAACTCCGGCACAGCCGGCTAATGCGCCAATAACTGGATGATTCTCCAATAGATATTGGAAGGTAAGAGCGCCACCAGCCGCAGTGAAAACTAATCCGCCAACGAATCCTTCCCAGGTCTTTTTCGGAGAGATGTTAGGTGCAAGTGGATGCTTACCGATTAAGACACCGGTTAGGTAGGCGAAAGTATCGTTTAATCCAACAAGTATCACCAGAGTTGAAATGTAAGCGAAGCCATCGCCGGATCTGGCGAGCAAGAAGATAAAGCCTGCAACAAATCCCGGATAGAGCAAGGCGAAAGATGTACCTGTAGCGTGAGTTACAAAACCTTCCGTACCTTTAATCAAAAGTAAAAAGAGCAGAGTGATAATAGCTATAACTATTGAGATTGATAGTCCTGGCAATCCGGCAAACCAGGCGCTTGCCAATACCGCTGCTGTTGCAATCGCTAGCTGGAGAAAATTTACTTTTATGCCTCTAGCCTGAAAGGCTGTACTTAACTCATGTAAGGCAATTAGTACTGCAACCAATACAAAGAGTGCGAAGAGAATTGGAACAAAGGCCATGGTGGAGAAAATAATCGCCAGTAACCCAAGCCCAACAAGAATTGACGGAAATAATCGCCGGCCAGCGCGTTTGTTTATCGCCTCATTTATGGAGTGCAAGTCACTCATGATTTGCTCGCAAGGCTAGACCTCGAGAAGTTCCGCCTCTTTATGCTTGAGAATTTCATCAATCTTTCCGACATGGTCAGAAGTGACCTTCTCTAATTCTTTCTCACCGCGCGCCAAATCATCTTTGCTAACTTGGCCATCTTTCTCAAGCTTTTCCATAGCTTCTTTGGCATTCCGTCGGATTGCGCGGATTGAAACCTTGGATTCCTCCGCTTTACCTTTTGCGACTTTAATAAATTCTTTTCTTCGTTCTTCTGTTAGTTGAGGGAAATTAACTCTAATTACATTTCCATCACCGCCCGGGTTAACTCCCAAATCTGATTCCCTAATAGCTTTTTCAATAGAAGTAGTGGCGCCCTTGTCATAAGGGGTTATCAAAGCCAATCGCGCTTCTGGCACCTGTACCGTTGCGAGCTGTGAAAGTGGAGTTGCGGTTCCGTAGTAATCAACCATGATCTTTGCGAACATCGAAGGATGTGCTCGCCCGGTTCGAATCGCAGCAAAGTCTTCCTTGGCAACTTCAACGGCCTTATTCATCTTTGTATTTGCATCAGCAAGTACGGTTTGAATTGTCATGGTGCTCCTCTATTGGTCCTAGTTGACCAGAGTTCCGATCGCTTCACCACGCACGGCGCGCGCAATGTTTCCTTTTTCAAGGAGATTAAAGACAACAATTGGAAGATTGTTCTCTCGGCACAAGCTAAAGGCTGCTGCATCTGCGACCGCTAGCGATTTACTCAATACTTCATCGTAAGAAATTTCATCAAACTTGGTTGCATTCTTATCTTTACGAGGATCTGCTGAATAGACACCATCGACGCCGCTTTTGGCCAGCAACAAGGCTTCAACGCCAATCTCTAGCGCCCGCTGCGCTGCAACAGTATCTGTTGTAAAGAATGGCATGCCGGCACCGGCACCAAAAATTACAACTCGACCTTTTTCTAGATGGCGAATTGATCTTCGTGGGATGTATGGCTCTGCGACTTGTCCCATTGTGATTGCAGTTTGGACGCGAGTATCGATACCTTCTTTTTCAAGAAAGTCTTGTAGCGCTAGACAATTCATGACGGTTCCGAGCATGCCCATGTAGTCGGCACGTGCTCTATCCATACCTCGTTGTTGTAATTCAGCGCCACGGAAATAGTTTCCGCCTCCGACAACAATCGCTACTTGCACGCCAGAACGAACTACATCAGCGATTTGTTTTGCTACATCATTAACTACATCTGGATCGACGCCAAGACCTTTTGCGCCACCAAAAACTTCGCCAGAAAGTTTAAGGAGCACTCGCTTGTAGCTCTTACGCTTATTTGCCATTCGAGTGCTCCTTCCGGTGCTAATTCTACTTGTCGCGGAGTTGTTACTGCCCCACGCGGAAACGGTAGAACTTGGTTAGGTTTGACCCTGCCTCTTTAAGAACTTGCTGCACGCTCTTCTTCTGATCCTTTGCGAATGCTTGATCAAGAACTGCAACTTCTTTGACGAAGCCAGTAACTCGGCCTTCTACAATCTTTTCGATTGCCGCATCAGGCTTGCCCTCGTTTCGAGCAGTCTCTTCAGCGAGACGGCGCTCATTAGCAATAACATCTGCAGGAATTTCCTCGCGACTTAGATATTGCGGTGCGAACGCAGCAATATGTTGTGCGACATCTTTACCTACAGATTCGTTTTCCTTGTCGAGTGCAACAAGTACACCAACCTGTGGTGGAAGATCTGGACTTGTTTTATGCAGATAAAGTGCATTTGCGCTGCCATCGATTACTGCAATACGTCGAAGTTCAACTTTTTCACCTAGCGTTGCATTTGCTTCATCAATCGCTGCTTGGACTGACTTACCTGATGGCAAGTTTGATCCGATGAAGTTTGCTAAATCAGATTGTTTACTTGCAAATAAATGTGCAAGAAGTTCATCTGCTACCGCTTGGAAACGATCGCCCTTAGCGACGAAGTCAGTTTCGCAATTCAACTCAAGCATTACAGCAGTCTTGCCATCTGCTTTGGCTGCAATTAGCCCATTTGATGTAGCTCTGCCTTCGCGCTTGGTAACACCTTTCAAGCCTTTAACTCGAATAACTTCGATTGCCTTATCGAAATCGCCATTTGTTTCATCTAGCGCTTTCTTGCAATCAAGCATTCCGGCTGCAGTTACTTCACGAAGACGCTTTACATCATCTGCTGTGTACGCCACTTATGAACCTGCGCTTTCAGTTGATGGCGCCGCATTTTCCGCAGGCGCACCTAGTAATTCCTTCTCCCAATCGGCCAATGGCTCTCCTGCTGCTACCGATTCAGCGCCAGCCTTTGCAGCGGCTGCTGTCTCCTTCGCAACATTTGCAGATCTAGCTTGTAAGCCAGCAGCAATTGCATCTGTAATTACACGAGTAAGAAGTGTTACTGATCGAATCGCATCATCATTTCCTGGAATCTTGAAATCAACTTCATCTGGATCGCAATTTGTATCCAAGATTGCAATCACCGGGATACCTAGCTTCTTCGCTTCTGCAACGGCGAGGTGTTCTAGTTTGGTATCGACAACCCAGATTGCTGCCGGCAACTTGGTCATATTGCGGATACCGTCAAGGTTCTTATGTAGCTTCTCGCGTTCACGACGAAGGAGTAAAAGCTCCTTCTTAGTTAATACTTGATCATTAGATGCTTCAAGTGCCTCGAGTTCTTTTAGGCGCTGAATTCGTTTGTAAACGGTTGGGAAATTTGTGAGCATGCCACCAAGCCAACGTTCAGTTACATATGGCATTCCAACGCGCTTTGCTTGGGATTGGATAGGTTCTTGTGCTTGCTTCTTAGTTCCTACAAATAAAACGTTGCCACCTTTGGCAACTACATCCTTAACGAAGTCATACGCTTTATCGATTAGTGCGAGTGACTGTTGGATGTCGATAATGTAAATGCCGTTGCGTTCAGTGAAGATGAATCGCTTCATCTTTGGATTCCAACGACGAGTTTGATGTCCGAAATGAACTCCGCTATCTAGGAGTTCTCGCATTGTTACTACCGCCATCGCGGCACGCTCCTTTGTGCGAACAAATTGTTCGCATCGGTTAATGAAGTAGCAATTTGCTACTTCTCTAGCGTCTAAGCACCGACCAACTCATTCGAGTCGGACCGAAATGGTTTCCAACTTAATCTCGCGAGCAGCGAGTAAGCGGTAGACGCGTGAAGTCACAGAGGTCATCTGTGCAGGCGAAATCCTACCCGAGGGATTTGACCCAAAAATCCACTCCTGGGCTCGCTCAGGAATGAAAAAAGTCGAGAGTAGATTGTTGTAGTGAATGAAAAGCAGGCATCTCGCAATCTAGCTCTCGAATTAGTCAGGGTCACCGAGACTGCGGCAATCGCAGCTTCACGTTGGATTGGACGTGGAATGAAGAACGAAGCTGATCAATCTGCCGTTGATGGGATGCGGAAGATGATCAACACCGTCGCAATGGATGGCGTAATTGTTATCGGTGAAGGCGAGAAAGATGAAGCGCCGATGCTTTTTAATGGCGAATCTGTGGGTGATAAGTCAGGTCCTAAGGTTGATGTTGCAGTAGATCCAATAGATGGCACAACTCTTACATCTAAAGGTATGGCAAATGCACTCAGCGTAATAGCGCTCGCCGAACGCGGAACAATGTTTAATCCCAGCTCTATTTATTACATGAGAAAAATTGTTGTCGGTCCTGAAGCTGCCGGCGTTATTGATATAACCGCGCCAACAAAGGTGAATCTAGAGAAGATTGCAAAAGCAAAAGGTCGAGAGCTCTCTTCGCTTACAGTGATGCTGCTAGATCGCCCTCGTCATGACGAACTGGTAAGAGAAATTCGAGAAGTTGGCGCGCGTATTAAATTTATAACCGATGGCGATGTTGCCGGAGCGGTTGAGGCGGCAAGAGAAGGCACTGGAATTGATGTCCTGATGGGAATTGGTGGAACTCCCGAGGGGATTATCGCGGCTTGTGCGATGAAGTGTCTAGGCGGTGAAATCCAAGGAATTCTCCATCCAAGAAATGATGTAGATAAAGAATTGATTAGGTCTCGTGGTATCGAAATAAATCAAGTATTAACAACAAATGATTTGGTATCTGGGGATGATGTCTTCTTTGCAGCTACCGGAATTACAGATGGTGAGTTACTGCGAGGTATTCGCTTCTCTAGCCGACATATTAAATCTAACTCGTTAGTCATGAGATCTAAATCAAAAACTATTCGAGTGCTTGAAAGTGAACATCCAATAAATAGTTAAGCGCGAGGGTGTGCTTGCTCGTAAGCCTTCTTTAATCTCTCTTCAGTTACATGGGTATAAATCTGTGTTGTGGATAAAGATGCGTGTCCCAATATTTCCTGCACTGTTCGTAAATCGGCTCCACCTTCGAGTAGATGTGTTGCAGCCGAATGTCTGAGTGCGTGTGGTCCTAATTTGATTCCCTTGCCGACTACTTCTGTTGCTTGGTAAACAATGGTTCTAACAATCCGCTGGTCAATCCGTTTCCCGCGACCGCCAAGAAATAGAGCAGATCCGGAATTCTGATTAGCAAATTTAACCCGTCCGAACTTCAGGTACTGATCAATTGCCTTGAGGGCCGGAATTCCAATTGGCACAACTCTCTCTTTACTTCCCTTACCTAGAACTCTTATGGTGTTTCTACTCCTATCGATATCTTCGACATTTAGACCTACTAGCTCAGAGACTCGAATTCCGGTTCCGTAAAGAATTTCAATTACAGCCAGATCTCGGTAAGACATTGGTGATTCTTCCTCGCCGACGCGAACTTCCAATGCCTTAATTGCATTAACCGCATTCTCTACATCAATAATTTCAGGCAGAGTTCTCTCCGGCTTTGGCGCAACCAGATCTCTGCCGATATCTCGTGGCAACCAGCCATTTTTTGCAGCCCAATATGTAAAAGCTCGAATAGAAACAACTCGACGAGTTATGGAAGAACGTGCGCCACCTTTACTCTGTAGATTTGATAGCCAAGAACGTAAGTGATTTAGCTCCAAGGTTGCGAAATCTGTGACACCCATTTGGTTTACATGAGTAATCATTGACTCTAAATCTGCAAGATAAGCCTTTATTGAGTTTTCTGAGAGATTCCTGACATTTCTCAAATGGTCGACATATGAACTTTCCAGAGCGCGCTCGATAGCCACGGTTAAAAGGTTACTCAAATTCCGACTAATCCGACCGTGGACACAGCGTTGCTAATACGCAACACTTAGGTACGAACAGCCTCTTTACTTGTGAATCGGTCACGTCGAATGTCACCAGCAGATGCGGTAATTCGAGATGAAGAAAGGGGCGAGAAAATGATTGAACTGGTAGTCGATGACAACTGTCTCGTTCCAGATTTGAGTAAGGAAAGTGACTTAATAAGAGTGATCATCGGACCCAGCCATGACTTTGATGACATTCTGGATCTATGCGCCAGCTCTCTGACAAATGAAGAAATTGCTCATATCCACCGTCTCTGGTCCGATGATGATTTCCCCAGGACCTTTATAAGAGAAGGCGATTCATTAATTATCAGGGCTAGGAATTAACGAGAGCGCTTCTCAATAGCGCCTAGCGCAATCAATAAAGTTTCTGGCGAAACTTCCAGCGCCTGACAGAGCGGTGCAATTACATCGACGCCTGGTACTCGCTCTTGTCGGAAATATCTTGATATCGAACCTCGATCAATTCCACTTCTTTGATGTAACTCTTCTAAACCAGAAATTCTTAGTTGCAACATTCGCGTTCTTAGCCATTCGCTGCCTTCATCTGCGCTGATTCTTGCGCCTCTTCTAATTGCGCTCGTCATGCTTACTCCTACTCTGGTATCGCGCCCTTACGAAGCAGACCATATGTCAACGCATCTTCCAACGCCATAGCTGAAGCGGCTATAACATTTTCGTGAACTCCCACAGTGTTCCATTCACCCGTGCCGTCGCTAGTTTCCACGAGCACTCGGGTCACTGCCCCAGTTCCAAGTCTTCCTTCCAGAATTCTTACCTTGTAATCTGTTAACTCCAAACCTTTTAGCTCAGGGAACATGCTTTCTAAGCCATTGCGAAGCGCATTATCAATTGCGTTGACCGGACCATTTCCAGTTCCACTTGATTCAATTCGCTTACCCTTTACATTTACTACTACGTGCGCTCTTGAAGTTACCGAGCGATCTGCATTTTGATCAACCGTTGTCTCCCATTTTTCAATTGTGAAGTATTTCGGCCGTCTACCTTCTACTTCTTCTCGAAGTAACAATTCAAATGATGCATCAGCGGCCTCAAAGGTAAAGCCCTTCGCTTCCAAATCCTTTACACGTTCAACAATTCGAGAGGTGACAGATTTATCGTTACCGATATCAATTCCAAGTTCCTGTGACTTCAGCTCAATAGAAGCTCTTCCCGCCATATCTGAAACCAACATTCGCATATCGTTTCCAACCCGCTCTGGATCTTCATGTTGATACATCGCAGGATCGACCTTGATTGCTGAAGCATGGAGTCCAGCTTTATGAGCGAAAGCAGAAACTCCTACATATGGCTGCCTTGCACTCGGTGAAACATTTGTAACTTCTGCGACTGCATGTGAAATTCGAAAAGCTTCTTCCAACTTTCCTTCAGGCAATACTTGTTGCTTCTTCTTCAATTGAAGATTAGCAATAATTGAAACTAAATCTGCATTTCCAGTTCGCTCGCCATAACCATTAATTGTTCCTTGAACATGGGTTGCACCTGCAGCAACTGCAGCAAGGGAATTTGCGATTGCACAGCCAGTGTCATTGTGGCAATGAATTCCAAGGCGGGCGGAACTCTTTCCAAGTACCTCATGAACCACTTGGGATAATTCATCAGGCAACATTCCACCGTTGGTGTCGCAAAGTGCCACCACATCGGCGCCCGCCTCAGCCGCAACTCGTACTACCTCTAAAGCGTAATTCGGATTGGATCGGTAACCATCAAAGAAGTGTTCCGCATCAAGAAATACTCGCTGACCACCTGCTTTTAGAAAGTCAATTGATTCCTTAATCATCGCTAAATTTTCATTAAGCGTTGTGCGAAGTGCCAACTCAACATGTCGATCATGAGATTTGGCAACCAGAGTTACAGCTGGAGCGCCAGACTCAGCTAGTGCAAGAAGTAACGCATCTTCACTAGCCTTTACATTTGGTCGCCGGGTAGCGCCAAAGGCTACGAAAGTAGCGTTCTTTAATTTCAATTCTTTCTTCGCGAGTTTGAAGAATTCCGTATCTTTTGGATTAGCTCCAGGCCATCCGCCTTCGATGAAACCGACACCCAGATCATCTAAGTGACGCGCAATTGTTAACTTGTCATGTACCGAGAGATTCAATCCTTCTTGCTGTGCGCCATCGCGAAGCGTCGTGTCATATACATGGAATGAATCAGAGATTGTCACTAGCAGACCTTTCTCATCCAACCATGCTTATCAGCAACAGTTCCATGTTGGATTCCCAGCAAATGATTACGAATCTCCATAGTTATTGGTCCGGGATTGCCGTCGCCAGTTATCCAAGTTCCTTGTGCGCTCTTTGCAGTTCCAATTGGTGCAATGACTGCGGCAGTACCGCAGGCAAAAATCTCAGAAATATCACCAGAAGCAACGCCATCGCGCCACTCATCAATATTTATCATTCCTTCTTCTGTCTTGTAACCAAGATCTTTTGCAGCAGTCAAAATTGAATCTCTGGTGATTCCGGCCAATAAAGTTCCAGTTAGTTTTGGCGTGAAAATGGTTGCATCCTTACCGCGGCCTTTAACAAAATAGAGATTCATGCCGCCCATTTCCTCAACCCAGCGCCGCTCCTTAGCATCGAGCCAGACAACCTGATCGCAACCTTCTTTTGCCGCTTGCTGTTGTGCCAATAGTGAAGCGGCATAGTTGCCGCCACATTTTGCTTCTCCAGTGCCACCAAGCGCTGCGCGGACATATTCGGTGGAAATCCAAACTGTAACTGCCTTCGATGCATTGAAGTATGCAGCTGCTGGTGTAGCAATTACTGAAAATAGCGCTTTATTTGTCGGTCTAACTCCAAGACCTACTTCGGTAGCAATCATAAATGGCCGCAAATAAAGAGATTCCCCGACCTTACTTGGAACCCATTTCGCATCTTGCTTCACTAGCGCTTCGACACATGCAACAAAGTCAGTTACAGGAATTTCCGGTAACGCAATTCGGGCAGCGCTTCTATTGAACCGTGCACCATTTGCATCTGGGCGAAATAATGAAATAGAGCCATCTGGTTGTCTATACGCTTTCATGCCTTCAAATATTTCTTGACCATAGTGAAAAACCATCGCAGCTGGATCTAGTGATATTGGACCATAGGCCAAAACATTTGCGTCGCCCCAACCGGAAGCTTGATTCCATTCCGCAGCAACCATGTGGTCTGTGAAGTATTTTCCAAAACCTGGTTCAGCAACAAATTTTTCACGGTCAGAATCCGAAACTACATTTGGGTTTAGCTTTACGTTGATTTTCACTTTACCGCCTCCAATAAAGCGTCGCCAATCTCAGAAGTGCTTCGCTTTGCATCGCCACGATTTGCAAGATCCTTTTCAACCGCCATTTCAATATCTGAGGCAGCGGCATCCTGACCAAGATGACGTAACATCATGGCAACTGACATCACTGTCGCAGTTGGATCAGCTATCCCTTTACCTGCAATATCGGGCGCTGAGCCATGAACCGGTTCAAACATGGATGGAAACTTTCCTTCGGGATTAATATTTCCTGAAGCGGCAAGACCAATTCCGCCGCAGATTGCAGCAGCGATATCAGTCAAAATATCGCCAAATAAGTTATCTGTAACAACTACATCAAAGCGATCCGGATTTGTAACAAAAAACATGGAAGCCGCATCTACATGCAAGTAATCTGTTTGGACTTCTGGAAACTCCTTAGCAACTTCTGCAAAAGTTCTAGTCCATAGGCCGCCAGCGCGAACCAAAACATTATTCTTATGAACTAATGTCAATTTCTTTCTTGGGCGCTTCATAGCCCTTGCAAATGCATCCCTAATAACTCGCTCTGCGCCTTTTCTAGTATTTAAACTCTCTTCGGTCGCAATCTCAGAGGCAGTTCCTTCTGCAAGAACTCCGCCGGCGCCAACATATGGACCTTCGGTACCTTCACGAACAACTACAAAATCAATCTTTGCCTCGGTCTTCAGTGGTCCTTTGACGCCCGCATAAAGTCTTGCTGGGCGCAGATTTATATATTGATCAAATGCAAATCTAAGTTTTAGAAGCAATCCGCGCTCTAGAACACCGCTCGGAACTGAAGGATCTCCAACAGCGCCAAGAAGTATTACATCGAAACCCTTTAATTCTTCAAGGGTTGCATCTGGCAGAGTTTCACCAGTTTTATGCCAAAACTTCGCACCAAGTTCAAATTCTTTCTTCTCAATTGCAAAGCCATATTTAGAGCTAACACCATTGAGGACTTTCAAACCTTCTGCAACAACTTCAGGACCGATGCCATCGCCAGCAATAACTGCAAGTTTTATCTTTCTCATTATCGTAGGGATACCGTTCTCGCTAACGTGGCTCCAGTAGCAGAACCAACTTTCTCAACTAAATCCTGTGGTATTGCAGAATCGACTGTGATTACCATGAGCGCCTCACCACCAGCCGAACTTCTGGCAACTTGCATACTTGCAATATTTATATTCGCTTTTCCGAGACTCTCGCCAACAATTCCAACGACGCCAGGTCGATCTGAATACTTCAAGAACAACAGATAATCTGTCGGCTGCAGATCTAAATCGAACTTATCAATTGCAATAATTTTTTCCGCTTTTTTGATTCCCATTAGGGTGCCATCAACGGTTAAATGAATTCCGTTACCAAAAGCTGCCTTTAATGAAATCATATTTCGGTATTCAGGACTTACTGGATCGGTAAAGATTGAAGAGGTGAAACCTCTCTCCTGAGCTAATCCCGGAGCATTGACATATGTGACGTCTTCAGCTCCAGTTGCAACTAGGGCTCCTTTAAGAGCTGATGTTGCGAGAACCGAACAGTCATATTCACTAACTTCACCTCGAACAATTACTTCAATTGAAACTGGAAGTTCATCCGCAAGTGAAGTTGCGACCTGAGCAAGTTTCTCAACAAGAGGCAACGCTGGTCTGATCTCTTCATGGATTTCGCCACCTTTAACATTTACTGCATCAGGAACTAATTCGCCCGCTAGCGCTTTGCGAACAGATACGGCGACTGCAATTCCAGCGCGCTCCTGTGCTTCATCTGTCGAAGCGCCTAAATGTGGCGTAGCTACTACATTCTCCAACTTAAATAATGGCGAATCAGTACAAGGCTCAGTAGCAAAAACATCAAGACCGGCACCAGCTACTCGACCTTGCGTCAATGCATCAAATAGCGCAGTTTCATCTAGGACTCCACCGCGCGCTGCATTAATAATTCTTACAGTTGGTTTAACTTTTTTAAGGGCCTCTACTCCAATTAAATTGGCAGTCTCTTTTGTCTTTGGCAAATGAATTGTGATGAAATCGGAGACAGCAAGTAATTGATCTAATGAGACTAAATCAACGCCAAGTTGAGCCGCCCTAGAAGGTTGTAGGTATGGATCATAAGCAATTACATTCATACCGAATCCCTGCATACGTTGGGCAACTAGCTGGCCGATTCTTCCAAAACCAACAACGCCTAGAGTCTTTTCAAATAACTCAGCCCCCGTGTATTTCGATCTAGCCCATTTGCCATTCTGCAACGCAGCATGTGCTGGGGATACATATCTAGCGCAAGCCAATAAAAGTGCGATTGCTAATTCTGCAGCGCTAACAATATTTGAAGTTGGCGCATTAACAACCATTACTCCAGCCGCTGTCGCAGCTGGAATATCAACATTGTCTAGACCAACACCTGCACGCGCAATTACCTTTAATCCTTTAGCAGCGCTGATTGCTTCCGCATCCATCTTTGTAGCAGAGCGAATCAACACAGCATCGACTCCATTACTTAAAGATTTGAGGAGTTCACCGCGATCTGCGCCATCACAATGGCGTATCTCAAAATCTGGTCCCAGCGCACTCATGGTCGCCGGACTTAACTCCTCTGCAATCAACACAACTGGTTTAGTCACGCGCCGCCGATCCCTCTCGGTAATCATCCTTATTTGCGGCTTTTACCCAAGACATCATGGAACGAAGTT
>JACCEE011113280.1_pt1 | contig 32972 bp, 53 predicted proteins | sample 7449931 | NCBI WGS metagenome assembly JACCEE01 (sample SAMN15323457, study PRJNA562643) | freshwater metagenome | isolation source: river surface water | place: USA:Blue River Watershed | collected 2017-08-19 | reverse complement strand
AGAAGGTTACTCGTAAGAGTGAAACACAGAAGAACAACTATTTCTATGTTTTGACCGACAAGCAATATTCTTACACAGAGGAGCCAAAATTCCAAAAAACTGTGAGTAACTTCTGGTCTGATGGTACGCCAAAGAGCCGTGGCAATGCCTTTGATCTGTCAACAGCTAAAGGCTTGTTTAGCAAGACTGAACTGGCTGCTTCTGTCAACAAGGGCAAGCCAAACAACTACAACCCACCAGTGCAAATCATTGCGTATTCAAGGGCATAAACATGAGCAATACAAACACAGGTGGGCCAGCGTTTCCGGTTTCGCATGACATGGCTTTGGTTGCTGGATTGCAAAACGCATACGGCATGACCCTGCGCGACTACTTTGCAGCCAAGGCGATGCAGGCAATCATTGCAAATTCAGACCAAACAAGTATTGCGTTTGATGAGGTTGGTGGTTGGATTGGCAATTACTCCTATGAAGTGGCTGATGCCATGCTAAAAGCGAGGGAAGCATGACATACAAAACAGACGAGATCAGCCAATGTGCTGGCAAAGACAAACTGCCAACCAAAGAGCTGGCGCTGGTCATTGTTGGTCGGCGCAGAGATAACCCAATGGAGGCTTACCGCTGCCCTCATTGCGGCTACTGGCACGTTGGTCACGCAAGACCGAAACAAAAGAGTTTTAAGAGGTCGCCAAAATGAGTGGCAAAGGAAGTTCACCAAGACCCTTCTCTGTGTCCGCAGAGGAGTTTTCAAACCGATGGGAAACCATCTTTTCAAAAGGAAAGTCAAATGTTAACAATGTTCCAGAAGAAACCAGTGGGCCAGATGGCTCGCCTGAAGCTGATCCTGTCACGCAAGGAGGGAGCGTCAGCAGCGGAGATTGCTCGTTACCTACCGACAACCAGCCCTCACAGTAAGCTGGCTCGATTGGAGCGCGAACATCTATGGACAATCTTGCGTAAAGACAAAGGTGACGGAACAAAACAATATTTTGGTGTTCCACCGAAAAAGTGATATAGTTATCTGAAACCCGGCTAGACAAGGCCTGATCTCCTTGTCGAAAAGCGAGCCTTCCCGCCTGCCGTGTGTTTCTTCAGTGAAGGACAGAGAATGGAAAAATCATGCTTCTACAGCCAAAGAATTGGGCCGTCTTTCAACATTACAAAGACCGTTGCCCACCGTGGATAAAACTCCATCGTGACCTACTAAATGACCGTGTGTTTATGTGCTTGCCACTTGCTAGCAAGGCGCTTGCACCTTTGCTTTGGTTGCTAGCGTCTGAGTCAAAAGATGGTGTTTTTGATGGCTCAGTGGATGAGCTTGTGTTTAGGTTGCACATCACCCCTAAAGACTATCAAGATGGTGTTAAGCCGTTGATTGATAAAGGTTTTTTTGTTGTTGCTAGTGGAGTGCTAGCAGAGTGCTATCAAGATGCTATCCCAGAGACAGAGACAGAGAGAGAGACAAAGACAGAGAAGAAGCAGACAAGCAATCGCGGTTCGCGCTTGCCATTGGACTTTGTTTTAGATGAGGAATGGATTTCTTTTTGTAAACAGGAACGACCTGATTTAAATCCACAAAAAGTTTTTGCTGAATTCTTGGATTATTGGACAGCACAACCGGGGCAAAAGGGTGTGAAATTGGCTTGGACACCAACATGGAGAAATTGGGTTCGCCGACAGTCAGCCCCAAAACAATCTTTTGCCCAACAAGCCGCTGATGTTGCCCGGACAACAGTACCCGCTAGAAACACTGGGCCTGATCCTGTTCTTCTTCAGATTGAAGCTGACAGAAAAAACGCCAAACCTATTCCTGATGAAATCCGTCAGTACATCAACAAAGTAGCGAGGAAAATATGACCAGAGAAGACATTATCCGCATGGCGCGGGAGGCTGGGTTTGAGATAGGCTCAGTCACAAATTCAATCTATGCGCCAACATCGTGTGAAACAGAACTTGAACGCTTTGCCGCCCTTGTCGCCGCAGCAGAGCGCAATCGCACATGGACACAAGAGCATTGGACTGAGTACGAGCGCAGCATTGCAGCAACAGAGCGTGAGGCGTGTGCCTTGATTGCTGAAAAACAACGCTATGCAATGCACATCAGTCTAACTTCTCATCCTGTACAAAATGGTACAGCGGTTGGAATTGCTAACGCCATCCGAGCAAGGGGACAAGAATGAACGAAGACATGAAAAACGCATGGGTTGAGATCACTCGCTCATTTGGTGAGCCTACCCGAGAAGAACTTGATTTGTTCTTGCGGACATGGCAAATGGCGATTCAAGCAGAACGCAAGCGATTAGCCACTGAATGTGCAATATTGCCTTTTGGCGACACTGCCGCCAGCTTTTCGGTCTGGATTAAAAATGGGGGCAAACCTTGAAGCCAACCCGACAGCAAGCAATACGGCAGTTGTTGTTGGACAACACAGATGGTTTGACTCGGCAACAAATTTCGGATGTTTTGAACATTCAAATTGCCAATGTCAAAACAGCGATTAAAGGGATGCCAGATGTATTTGTGGACAGGTGGACTATGGGGCATCGAGGTCAGTATCAAAAGATTTACTGCGCTGTCTATGTCCCTGAAGACTGCCCTCACCCTAAAGACAGGGTTTATCGTCAACCAAAAACTGTATGGGTAAATGTATGAGCCGCACCTACGCACTGAGAAAACTTTTGGAGCATGGTGGACTTAGCCGCCGGGAGATCATTGAGATCACTGGCTGGAAGGTCAAACAAGTTCACTACACATTGGCTTACTTGGCTGAAATTGCAGTCATCAAGAAAGACGGAAAGAATTGGGTATTAGGGTAACTACGCATGGTCTACAGTAGAAAAACTATTTCTAATGCTGGTGACAGATACCAGATTGAGTTGGGTGAGGCCAGACTTTTGTACGGTACTTACCTGACAACAAAGAAGCGAGTCTTAACCAAAGAGCGCATGGAATGGTTAGAAAAGACTTACGGCACTGGTGCTGTTGAACGGATAAGAGGTTACATGGTTAAGTTACAGAATGGGGAATTGGAATGACAACACAACACACACCGGGGCCGTGGGCGTTCAGTCAAAGCGCTCAATACGGAGACACCCGTTTTTATGTCGCGCAGGGCGATGGTGCTCCTTACACCCCGCATTACTCGGATGTTGCCACGCTGATTGCAGAGACAGTCAACGATGAGCGCCGATCTATCCAAGAAGCAAACGCCCGCCTGATCGCCGCAGCACCTGATTTGCTGGATGCGCTTAAAAAGGTTATGCCGTTTATTGACTGTATTGCCGCAGTGACTCGGGAAGAAATTATTGAGTATGAAGCCGCTATGAAGATGGCAGATGCTGCAATCAAAAAAGCAACAGGCCAAGAATGAGATACGCTGCCAGAGTAGACGCTAACCAAGCGCAAATCGTTTCAGCACTGAGAGCCGCTGGCGCTTATGTCTGGATTATTGGCTTACCTGTTGACCTTTTAGTCGGCTACGGAAACCAGACATTTCTTGTTGAGGTCAAAGATGGCCCTAAAAAGCGTTTAACGAAGCTACAGCAAGAGTTTTTTGAAAGTTGGTGTGGTGGTATCGTTTGCCGCATTGATGGCCCTGAAGCGGCTTTACGCATGATTGGGGTTGTAAAGTGAAAGTCACCCTTCACAACGCACAACAAGCGCACACTGTCCTGAAAGATGTTTGGGCCAAGGCCAAGCCTTACTTGCTGGCTGGCAACAAGCTGGTACTGACGATTGAACAAGAAAAGCGAAGCCAAGAGCAAAACGCCTTGTTGTGGTCTGTGCTGACTGATTTATCTAAGCAAGTTGAGTGGCATGGCGAGAAGCTGACCAAAGAAGAATACAAAGATTTGCTGACTGCTGGCCTGAAAAAGCAAAGGGCTATTCCCGGCATGGATGGTGGCTTTGTTGTTCTTGGTGCGTCAACCAGCAAGATGACCAAGGCAGAAATGTCGGACTTGATAACCCTTGCTCACGAATTTGGTGATATGCGTGGTGTTGAGTGGTCGCCTACAAGTATTGGAGAATCAAATGAAAGTTGAAATTGGTAACGCCACTTTGTATCTTGGCGACTGCATGGACATTCTGCCTACGCTTGATAAGGTGGATGCGGTGATTACTGACCCGCCTTATGGGATTGGAGAGGCTAGAGCTAACAACAAAAGTCGTTCATGTTTGGCTGAATCCAAAGATTACGGTGTTTCAGACTGGGATGACAAGCCGCCAAGCGATGACTTAATTGATTTAATCAGGTCAAAAGGTAAATTTCAGGCTTTGTTTGGTGGAAACTATTTTAGTTTGCCGCCTACATCATGTTGGTTAGTGTGGGACAAGTTAAATGGAGACAATGATTTTGCTGATTGTGAGCTTGCATGGACTAACTGGCCTAAAGCTGTAAGGCGTTTGCAATGGCGTTGGCATGGAATGATTCGACAAGGAAATGAGGAGCGTTATCATCCAACACAAAAGCCGCTTGAGGTGATGAAATGGGTTATTGAACTTTGCCCAAAATCAGAAACTATCCTTGATCCTTTTATGGGCAGCGGAACAACTGGCGTTGCTGCTGTCCAGATGGGCCGCAAGTTCATAGGCATTGAGCGTGAGCCTAAATATTTTGACATTGCTTGCAAGCGCATAGAAGACGCACAGCGCACATTTGATATGTTTGGTTTCAATGGCACAACAGCCGCTGACTTGCCGAAACAGGAGTCCATGTTTTGATGTTTCCCAAGCATAACTACATCCGCAGCAAGAAACTGCTGGAGAACGCTAGGAAGATTCCTTGTATGCACTGCGGTGCTGATGATGGGACAGTCGTTGCGGCTCACACCAATTGGGGTGGTGGAAAGGGTAGAGGCATTAAGGCTGATGACAACTTAATCGCAAGTCTTTGCTTTCACTGTCATAGCCAGCTAGATCAAGGCTCGTCTATGTCCAAGACAGAACGCATGGCAATGTGGTTTGATGCTCACTACCTGACTGTTCACGCCCTAAAAGTTCGTGGTTTGTGGCCTGACGATGTACCACTACCTACGGGTTTCCACTAATACACAAAGCTGATTTGCCAGATCACAATTAAGGCTCATTAACCAAGGAATGATTATGAAAATCTCTCAAGTCACTGGAAACTACACCTACAAGACACTCTTGAATGGTGGTGTTGTCACTGTTGAATTTGAAATTGAAGACACCTCTGATGACTATGGCCCTGACTATCGCATGAATGTTGGCGGCATCTTTTACTATGATGTTGACATTACTGAGATTCTTTCCAAGGAACAGTATCAAGAACTGGTTGATGAAGCACACGCTGACTGGAGAGAGTGATGCAAATACCTATTGCAATTGTTGTGTGGGCCATAACAGTTGTGCTTGTTCTTTTATTCGCCCCTAGAACTGACCAAAGACGCATTGACTGCGAACAGGTTGAATTTCATCCTGACTACACCGCTGAGATAAAAGAGCAGTGCCGCATGATGCGCTCGGGAAAGATGACATGAGAAATGTAAGTGGCTACCTGACAGACGATGGCAGATTCTTTCAAGACAAGAAAGAAGCAGAAGCACATGAACGACTGCTTGGCGTGAATAAGTTGATTGAGCAGTTTGTCCAAATGAAGTGGTCTAAAGGCGACAGCATTGACGAGTCGCTACAGGCTTGGGAACGATACAAAGCGGAGATGGCTAAATGACTGAACTTGATCTCAAGGTGCCAGTTTCTGACATTGCCCTTGGTGTTTTTTGGGGATGGTTTTTGATTAAATTATTTCTAAAGATGCACGGTGGTGTAAAGAGTGTTATGGAAACAATTGCAAAATATTTTGAGGCAAAAGATACAGCCGAAAAAATATTAAAGGACATGAAGAAATGACTAAAGACGAGTTGCTGGAAATGTCAAATGAGTTATGTGAGCTTTCTTACAGGTTTGGCGAAGGCTGGCATGAAGGCATCAAGATTGACGCACTTGACATTGTGTTGCTTTTAGATGCGGCTGATACCATCAGGTTGTTAATGCAGTTAATGCCACCAACTCAAGGGGAAACACATGACTAAAGACGAAGCATTGGCCTTTGACTTGGCGCTGGAGGCGTTGGAAAACTGGCGAGAATTTGACCCTGAAAACTTTGGTGAAATTGACAACAAAGCCATCACCGCCATCAAGCAAGTCCGTGCCCTCGACAAGAAGGCAGAGAACGCCAGAGAGTTGGGGCTGGACTATGAGCCAGTAGCACCTGTGCAAGAAGATTGGGGGCCGGGGCCGCATGAATGCCACAGCCTGACCGCATCTGTGCAGGAGCCGGTGGCGTGGCGGTATAGGGGAATTTTTCACGAGTTTGATCCAAGCGATTGGGCTGAAGGCCCAGTAACGCCCCTCTACACCACCCCACCCGCAGGAGAAAAGAAATGAACATTACACAAAAAGAGTTGTGTGAAATTTTTGATTATTGTGATGGACAGTTGGTTTGGAAAAAATGCCGTAATACCACGGTCATTGGCAAACCCGCTGGCTCTGTTGGTGGCCGTGGTTATGTCAATGTCACATTAAACGGCAAGACATATACAGCGCATCGTCTGATTTATTTGTTACATCATGGTTATTTGCCAGCCATGATTGACCACATCGACAGGAACAAGACAAATAATAGGATTGAGAATCTCCGCCAAGCCACTGTTTCTCAAAATGTCTGCAATCGTGAAGCTCCAGCAAATAGCACTAGCGGAATTAAGGGCGTTCGATTTCACAACCGGGACAAAAAATGGATTGCTTACGCTAAGGTCAACGGAAAGCAAAAACACATTGGATCATTTTCTTCTGTGGAAGCTGCGACTTTTGCCGCATCAGCGGTTAGAAAAGCATTGCATGGAGATTATGCTGCATGAGACCAGATAGTCCCTGCATAGCAGTCTGCGATGTTCTTTACAAAGATATTTGCTCTGGATGTGGTCGTCACTACATTGAGGTTGCTAGATGGACTGAGATGACGGAAGAAGAAAAAGACATTGTTTGGCAACGGATCGACAAAGAAGCCACTTCATGGCGATACAACACATACAAAGACAGAGTGAAATGAGAAAGAAATCAAAATACAAACCCAAGGGAATCCGTCTGGATAACATGAGTTGGATTCAGGCTGGACTCAAAAAAGTAGGATCACTTCCTACGGCTGGAGTTGCGCTTAAATTAAGAAACAGACAGGCGCTAGACGAGCTTTTAATGGGTACAGCAACCCGTGACCACATGGATGTGCTGATCGCCGCCTTCAACATGGCAGAAGCCTTGTACAAGATCAATAAGGATTTAGGATTAGATTGGGCTGATGAAATTAAAGATGCTCAAGAAGCCTTATTCACACTTGGTAAGCGGTGTATGTATAACGACAATTTCGCTGCCACATCAAGAGAGCGAGAAGTTCTCAAGATGGGCATGGAAATACACGATGTTCAGTTAGACAATTGCACCGTCATTGAGATGGAAAAAAGCATTGACCTTGTAAATACCGTAATCAGAAATAAGCAAGCAAGACAGATTCTTGCCGCCGTATAATGAGTCATGGTTGAGCTTGGAACAAACATTTCGTCAGTTAAGTCGGCTCTGAAGAAAATTCAAAAGGGCCAAGTATCTGCTTTTGTCTCTGCGCTGAACAAAACAGCATTTGAGATCAGAGATGCTGAACGCAACGAAATGACTAAGGTTTTCGACAGACCAACTCGATACACCTTAAATTCCATCTTTTACAGATACGCAACATTGGCAAACATCAATGCTTATGTCGCTGTAAAAAACTCAGAAAGCCAATTTCACTACCTTTTGCCTCAAATTCATGGTGGAAACCGTCCCCAGAAGCGATTTGAGTTCATGCTTAGACGCATAGGTATTCTTGGCAAAGACGAAATCACCGTACCAGCCCCCGGTTCTGCCGTAAAGCGAGATATGTACGGGAACATGAGGTCAGGCCAAATTGTCGAGATTCTGTCCCAGCTACAAGCCTTTTATCTTGCTGGCTCACAACAGAACGAAACCAACAAGTCAAAAGCCAGAAATGTTAAGCAACACTACAAGGCAAGATATTTCGTAGCCCGTAAGGGTGAATCTCGCGTTGGTCTTGGCTCATGGAAGGGTGGAGAAAAAGTCCAACATTTGAAGTCAGGTATCTGGGCAAGATACAAGACAGCATTTGGCTCGTCTATCAAGCCAGTTATGTTCTTTGCACCCAAAGCAAGTTACCGCAAAAGATTTGACTTTTATGGCGTTGCACAGCAGACAGCACAGCGAGAATTTCCCAAGAAACTTGCACAAGCGCGAGAAAATTTTATTCAAAAAACTTTGGACACTACTGTCAAAGGAACAAAGTGGTACTAATATTTTCGTACCGATTTGAAAATTTCCAAGCCTGAAAAAAATTTGGTACGGGCTGTTTATAGAGCAAAAGTTGCGAATTTCTGGCTCGATTCCATTATGATGCCCACCACGGCGATTATCTAACGCGCCTCAAGCCTTACCCGCTGACAGTCAACCTAGAAATTAACCGTTGACCGGGTAAGAAATCACGCCCTAAACCCTCTAAACCCTCAAGCCCTAGGTTTTGCAAGCCCCTTGCAGCCCCTAAGCCTTGCAACCCTCAAGCCCGTAAGCCCTCAAGCCTTGCAAGCCCTCAAGAATCAATCCTTGCACCCTCTAAGCCTTGCAGCCCTTGCAAAGCCCGTAAAAAAGCCCCAGCAAGCGCAAAGCCTCAAGCCTTGCACCCCCTAGGGCGAATCGCTTTCATGGGTAAGCGGGAACCAAAAAGTAAAAAGCCCTAGAAAGTCTCAGGTTTGAACCTGAAACCCCCTAGGGCTTATCGCTTTTACGGGTTAGCGGGAACCGTTAGATTTTTATGAAAGCCTCTGATCTTTGACAGTATCGGCGTAAAACCTGAAAGCAAGCGAGAAATTCTGATTCGCTGCTGGGTTTCTTGCACTTTCTCATATAGGCCCGTGAAGCGCTTACGTGCCCCTCTTTTTCACTGTAGGCCGCTATTGTCTTGTCTCTTTCTATTTCATCTGGAAAGAAAAGAACGGGGACAAGTTGCCCCGCTATTGTTTCAAGTCTTAAGTCAATTTTCATTTTTTGCCCCCTGTTTGCTTTAGGTATCTGACAAGCATTAGGGAATAAACATGGAATTTTTCCAAGCTATCGGCCTCTTTCATCAGCTTAACGATTCTTTGGTATTCGCTCATTGTGTCGCCTCTTTAAACGCTGCAATAGCCTCTTTTTTGGTGTATCCGAAAAATTGACGGGTGACAAGATACCCGTCAATCATCCTACTTATGCGCCAAGCCCCTTGGAATGTTCTTTCGATTGTCATTGCATAACCCCCGCTTCTGTGAATTCATACCCAGCACAATCGAGGGTTTCGCTTATCGCTTCATCGCTCAATTGCCATTCAAGATCAGAGCGCCAAGCCTTAAAGCCCGCATAAAGCGCAGCGTCAAATGCTTTTTTTGCGCTTCCTGTTCGCTTGAATTCATCATAAAAAGTCGCCCACAAATCACAGTCTAAACAATAGCCCGTAGGCATATAGTCTCTCTTGAAATCTCGCAGCTTTAACCCGCGAAAATGAGAATTAAAATATTCACAATCAAAGTCAAAGGGCGCATAAGCCCCAATTGACCAATTTTTAAGACTAGCCCCAAAGTGATTCACAAAAGTATGGATACTTTCTAGGCTTTCATCTCCCCAGCACGTTTCTAGCCCGTACCGATAAGCCTCTATTGCTTTCTCTTTGGCGGTTTCGCTCAATTCTGGGAAAGTAAATAATTGAATTTCAACGGTTCGCATGGTGTTATTCCTTGTTCAAAATGGCTTCGATTTCTTGCATTTTTTGGGGGCTTACGTTTAACCAATTGGTTTCGCCGTGCCTTGTTCTAACCTTGAGGCGAATTTGACCGTTTCTCTCTTCGCTTGCGTTCTTTTCGGTTAGAGGCATGGGAATGGCCCGGAATAGCTGGGTATCTATGTAATTCATGGTGAACCCCTTACCTACAGGCCCACAATTCAGACAGTGCATCATCTAAGCCTAGATTGTCTTGAAATGATGCGCTAGCCTTATCACTCCACCAATGGCCCTCTACAGTGCCTGTACGGGTATTGACCCAGATATTGGGGCCACCGTAAGCGACAAGAACCCTCGCGCCTAAGTATTCGCCCTTGCTATTGACGATGTATTCAATGTCGAGCGCATCTTGCAAATAGTCAAAGGCGGAAAAATCCCCCTCTGAATCGGTATCCCGGCCTTCATTCCATTCATCCCATGGGGGTGATGTAAGGTTATCGGCAATGCTTTGCACGTGATGCTGCAAGTCTAATTTTTCGGTGTTGATTGTCATTGTGTCGCTCTCTTTCATTAGTAGGTCAAAACGTCAAAGTAAGCAAGGGCAAAGCCACAGAGGATCAGGGCCAAGCCAATGGCGGTCAGTACATCTAGTGTTTTCTCTTTCATGGTTTCGCTTTCCTATAGTCACCGCGAATCAGCGGCATGGATAGAAATATATCTTTATCCACAAAAAATTCCATTAGTGCTTTCCCTAGGGGAAAAAAGTATTAAGTCAGTAAACCGTAATAAAATTGCCTATTTTTTAAGCAGCTACTCAAAGCTGACAATAACCTAACGGGGACAAGTCAACCCAGCGCATGAGACAAGCCGGGAATTGTCAACAAAAAATGCGGGTGTATATCGTTGCAATATGAGGGGCTAAGCATCGCAAAAACAAAAGGTACTATGAGGACTTTTCGCTGTTGAGGGTTATTCGCACCCCCGTAATTTCCTAGCGATAGCATTTTGTTATATCTCCGTTCCTTCCATGCCTGTCTGTTATATGCTTAAAATTTAAGCAAACTATCCTAACTACTTGACTGCTCTCCTGATGGTGTGCAAACTGAGTTTTGGCAGTTGAGGTGCGTGGAAGTGGCGTATTTGCTGGCATTTGCTTAAAAAATAGGCAACTCATAAGGATTTAATATGATAGTTAACAAAAGACAACTGGCTGACATTTTGGGTGTGGATGAAGACACTTTGACGGTGTATCAGAAAGACCCGAATTTTCCGATCTTGCACAAGAGGATTGGTCGTGCTGGCTCGCAATATGAGACTGCTGATGTAATTCGTTATTTGGAGCGCAGAAAGATTACTGCTACTGTTGGAAATCAGGATTTGATTGACATTGAGGAGGGTAAAAGGCGTAAGATGGCGGCAGAGGCTGGACTTGCCGAACTTGAATTGCTCAAAGAACAGGGCAAGGTTGTTGAGATTGAGCGAGTTGCTGAGGAGATTGGAGAACAGTTGTCCAACTTCAGGGCAAAAATGTTGTCACTTCCGTCCAAGGTTGCTGGTCAGGCGTACACGGCAAAGGACATAAAAGAGATCAAGAGCATCCTTGACGATGCCATCTATGAGGCTTTGAATGAAATTTCAGGATACGGTTCAGGCGATTCAATTTCAGCAATTGAAGGAGGCGATTCGCTATCAGATGAAGAAGCGGCTGAAGCCACCGCCTAAGCTGACTGTTTCCCAATGGGCTGATGAATATCGCAAGTTAAGTCCTGAATCTTCTGCCGAGCCGGGTAGTTGGAATACTGCTCGTGCTGAATATCAGCGTGGCATCATGGACGCTATCTCTGACCCGTCTATTGAGACTGTGGTTTTGATGATGGGCGCTCAAATGGGCAAATCGGAGTGTTTGAACAATGTCGTTGGATACCACATCGCGCAAGACCCAAGCCCTATCTTGGTTGTCCAACCAACTCTTGATATGGCGCAAACGTGGTCAAAAGACCGATTGGCTCCTATGCTACGTGACACTCCTGCTTTGCAAGGTCTTGTCAAAGACCCTAGAAGCCGTGACTCTGGCAATACTACACTTCATAAGAGTTTCCCCGGTGGTCACGTTACTGGTTGTGGAGCTAATAGTCCTGCTTCTCTTGCTTCCCGTCCTATACGCATTGTTCTTTGTGACGAAGTTGACCGATTTCCTGTATCAGCGGGTACAGAAGGTGATCCTGTAACTTTGGCTCGAAAGCGGTCTGCGACTTTCTGGAACCGCAAGATCATCCTTGTTTCTACTCCGACAAACAAGGGCGCATCAAGAATCGAGCAAGCGTATGAAGAATCAGACAAACGGCTTTATTACGTTCCTTGTCATGATTGTGGTCACGAGCAAACGCTCAAATGGAGCCAAGTTAAGTTTGATGCTGATCGCCCTGAAACGGCTGGTTACGCTTGTGAGTCATGCGGTTCTATTTGGGACGATGCAACTCGCGCTCGTGCTGTGCGCCGTGGTGAGTGGCGTTCTACTGAGAAGTTTGCAAAAACCGCTGGATTTTGTGTTTCTGGACTGTATTCGCCTTGGATTCCTTTGGAAGACGCAGTTCGTGACTTCCTTGCGGCAAGAAAGCAACCATCGACCTTGAGGGTGTGGGTGAACACCTACCTTGCTGAGACTTGGGAAGAAGACGGTGAAGGTGTGGATGACTACTCGCTCTCTGAGAGGGCTGAAGATTGGGGCGATATTGTCCCTGCTGACGGTCTTATCCTGACTGCTGGTGTTGACGTGCAAGATGACCGCTTAGAGGCCGAGATTGTGGCTTGGGGCAAAGAGGAAGAATCTTGGTCTATTGCCTACAAGACTATTCATGGCGACCCTTCTGGCCCGATTGTGTGGCGTGAACTTGATGAATTTCTGTATGGAGTGTATGAGCATGAATTTGGCGAAGAAATGGTCGTCAGGGCTACTTGCATTGACTCTGGTGGTCATCACACCCAAGCTGTCTACAAATATGTCTCGACTCGGGAAGCAAAGCGTGTTTTTGCCATCAAAGGTGTAGGTGGAGAGGGCAGACCGATGGTTGGCAAGCCATCCAAGAACAACATTGGCAAGATCAAGTTGTTCCCTGTGGGGGTTGACACGGTTAAGGCTGAGTTGTTCTCAAGATTCAAGATTACAGAACCCGGCCCCGGTTATTGCCACTTCCCTGAAGGACGAGATGCCGAGTATTACAAGCAACTGACTGCCGAGAAAATCAAGATCAAGTACCACAAAGGGTTTGCTCGCCGTGAGTTTGTTAAGATTCGGACTCGAAACGAGGCGCTTGACGTTCGTGTCTATGCAAAGGCTGCTTTGGCTCTGTTAAACGTCAATTTGAACGGTTTGGCTATGAAAATGTCACACCGAAAAGAGGCTCAGGCAGAGGTAAAACAGCAAAAACCACTGCCAAGACCAAAAAATCCTAGTAGCTTTGTCAATAGATGGCGTTAAAATCTGTAAAATTCATGAAACTATGGGGTGGCTATGGCTAACCTTTTCGATGTTACGCAAGCTCCAACAAATGAACCTGATGTTGTCAGTCCCGGCGACTTCATTCAATGGAAGCGCACTGATATTGGCTCAGATTACCCGAACACTGCTTATACGGCTACTTATGTGGCTCGTATTACTGGCGGTGGCAACACTGAGATTCAAGTAGCTGGCACAGCAAGTGGCTCTGACTACTTGTTTTCTGTTTCAAGCACAACTTCAGCGGACTTTGTTGTTGGCCTTTATCACTGGCAACTTGAAATCAAACGCAACTCTGACAATAACCGCATCATCATTGATCGTGGTTATTTCACTTGTGTTGCTGACCTTGATGTAAACGGCGCTGACCCTCGCACCCATGCTGAGATCATGGTTGCCAAGATTGAATCTATCTTGTCAGGCAAGGCTGATTCTGATGTTGCGAGTTACACGATTGCTGGACGCAGCTTGTCCAAAATGTCATTCAAAGAGTTGATTGATGCTCGTGACTATTACAAGCGCGAAGTTCAAAAGGAAGCTGTTTCCGAGCGAATCCGCAAAGGGCAAGCGACTGGCTCAACAATTCAAATTCGGTTTGGGGGTAATTGATGGGTATTCTTGACATTTTCTCCCGCCGCAAGAAGGCTACGGCTAAACGGGCTTACGCAGGAGCCAACACAGGCCGATTGTTCAGTGACTTCATTGCATCGTCTAAGTCTGCCGACAAAGAGATTGAGTTTGCTCTAAAGACACTGCGAAACCGATGCCGTGATCTTGCTCGTAACAACGAATACGCAAAGCGGTTCATTAGCCTTGCTAAATCCAATGTGGTTGGTGATCGTGGTGTGACTTTGCAAGTCAAAGCACGAAACGACAATGGCGCTATTGATGGCATTGGCAATGGCTCTATTGAGTCTGCTTGGGCCAAGTGGGGTCGCAAGGGAACTTGTACTGTTGATGGTCGCTTGTCTTGGGTTGACGCACAACGCTTCTGGGTTGAGTCCTTGGTTCGTGATGGCGAAGTCCTTGTTCGCAAGGTGAAGTATCCAAACGAGTTTGGTTATGCCTTGGAGTTCTTAGAGCCTGACTTGCTGGACGAGAACTACAACGATGATTTGTCTAATGGCAACATCATTCGTATGAGCGTGGAACTTGACCCGTTCCGTAGACCAGTTGCCTACCATGTTCTTACTCGTCACCCCGGTGATGTGAGTCAGTCTATGGCGATTGCTGGCCCTCGGGTTCGTATCCCTGCCGACAGGATCATTCACTGCTACCTGATGGAGAGAGCGCAACAGACTCGTGGTGTGCCGTGGATGGCTCCTGCTATTTCTAGCTTGAAGATGCTTGCTGGCTACCGAGAGGCTGAGTTGGTTGCTGCTCGTGCTGGCGCTTCTAAGATGGGCTTCTTCACATCTCCTCAAGGTGATGGTTTTGTTCCTGATGACACAGACAACAATGTGCCGATCATGGAAGCTGATCCCGGCACTTTCCACCAGTTACCCGCTGGCGTGGACTTTAAAGCCTTTGACCCAAGCCATCCAACCAGTGCTTTTGCTGACTTTGAGAAGGCTGTGTTGCGCGGCATCTCCTCTGGTCTTGGCGTATCTTATGTATCGCTTGCTAACGACTTGGAGGGCGTTTCTTACTCCTCTATTCGTCAAGGCACGATTGAAGACCGTGACCAGTGGAAAGTCGTTCAAGATATGCTGGTTCAGCACTTTGTAGAGCCTGTCTACCGCGATTTCCTGATGAACATCATGGAAAACCGCTTTATTCAGATTCCACCAAGCCGCTTTGATAAGTTTGCTGACTCTACTGTGTATCGCGCTCGTGGCTTCCAGTGGGTTGACCCGTTGAAGGAAATGAACGCTGCTGTGGTTGGCCTGAATAACGGCATTTTGTCTATGCAAGATGTTGCGAATCAGTATGGCCGAGACATTGAAGAAACATTTGACCAGATTAAGGCCGAGAAAGAACTTGCCCAAACATTTGGTATCAACTTGGCTTTCCAGCCATTCGGTGTAAAAGCCCCAGCACCAGCGGAGGTGAGCGATGCCAGTCCCGAATGAAGCGATGAAATCAGAGGCCCAGCGTGGCCTTGATTGGCGTGACGAGTTTGGTCGTGGTGGTACTGAAGTTGGTATTGCACGAGCCAGAGACATTGTTAACGGGCGTGACCTTTCTGACGACACGATTGGCAGAATGGTGAGTTTCTTTGCTCGGCACGAAGTTGACAAAGAGGCAGAGGGTTTCCGTCCCGGTGAGGATGGTTATCCCTCTAATGGTCGGATTGCTTGGGCTTTATGGGGTGGAGACCCCGGCAAGGCTTGGGCAGATCGTGAATATGCGAAAATTCAAGAAGACCGATCAAATACTACTCAAGTTTCAAATGACTTGATAGAATCTGCAAAACCTGAAGGAACGGTTATGACTGATGAAGAACGCGCAATGGTAAGCATTTCGGTACACGTTGATACCGAAGATGTTGCCGAAATCATTGAAGCTCAAACAGAAGCAATGGTGGCTGAATCTCAAATCGCTCTGGAAAACAGTGCGTCTGAGGAAATTGCCGTTGATGTGGCTGACGAGCGTAAGGCTGGCGAGCGATTGACTCGTGCCGATGCAATGGAAGCCGTGGTTGAAGATGACCGCCGTGTTCGCATGGCTATCTCCTCTGAACTGCCTGTTGGTCGTTCTTATGGTGATGAAGTCCTTGACCATAACCCTGAATCTATTGACCTTGAGTTCTTGAACTCTGGTCGTGCGCCTTTGTTGCTGGATCACGATCCAGAAAAACAAATTGGCGTTATCGAATCTGTATCCCTCGATAGCTCGGCCCGTAAGTTACGGGCGACAGTGCGTTTCGGTAAGAGCGCATTGGCCTCAGAGGTGTACGGAGATGTTGCTGACAACATCCGTGGCAATGTCTCTATCGGTTACTCGATCACCAAAATGGCGAAAGATACCGATGGCAAGACTTATCGCGCTGTCTCTTGGCGACCTGTTGAGGTGTCTATCGTTTCGATTCCTGCTGACCCGTCCGTTGGCATTGGTCGTGCGCTTGATACTGAAGCAACCTCTGAAGCTGTGGTTGAAGAACCGCAAATTACCGAAACCCCTGTGGAAGCGCAAACTCAAGTCGCTGAAGCAGAACGAAAGGAAACTATCATGGAAAACTCCGCAACTGTGGCAGTCGAAAGCCGCGCTTTTGACAAGCCTATCCAAGCTGAAGTCGGTCTGACTCAAAAAGAAGTCCGTCAGTTCAGCTTCTTGAAAGCCATCAATGCTATGGCTAACCCTCAAGACAAACGCGCATGGGATGCTGCCGCTTTCGAGCGTGAAGTGTCTGAAGCCGCCATCAAGACCTATGGTCGTGCCGCACAAGGTATCTTTGTTCCTAACGAAGTGATCTTTGGCAAGCGTGACCTGACTGTCGGCACTAACAGTGCTGGTGGCTTCTCTGTCGCTACTGAGTTGATGGCTGACTCGTTTATCGAGATGCTGCGTAATCGCTCTGTGGTGCAACGTGCTGGCGCTACCGTGATGAACGGCTTGGTGGGCAACGTGGCTATTCCTAAGCAATCTGCTGGCGCTACCGCTTACTGGGTTGCTGAGTCTGGTGCTCCTACTGAGAGCCAACAGACTATGGCTCAAGTCACAATGTCTCCTAAGACAGTTGGCGCTTACACCGACTTCAGCCGCAAGCTGATGTTGCAAAGCTCGCTGGACATTGAGAACTTTGTGCGCCGTGACTTGGCTCAAGTTATCGCCTTGGCTATCGACAGTGCCGCTTTGTACGGTTCTGGCTCTAGCAACCAGCCTACTGGTGTGAAGAACACCTCTGGCGTGAACACCAAGGACTTTGCCGCTACCAACCCAACCTTTGCTGAATTGGTTGCAATGGAAAGCGAAATCGCCTCGGACAACGCTGACTTGGGCACAATGACCTACTTGTTCAACCCTGCACAGCGCGGCGCTTTGAAGACAACTGAGAAGTCGTCTACATCGGCTGGTCAGTTCGTGTGGGAGCAAGGCAACACTGTCAACGGCTATCGCACCGAAGTGTCTAACCAGATCACTGCTGGCGATGTGTTCTTTGGCAACTTTGCTGACCTGTTGTTGGGCTTCTGGTCTGGTCTTGACCTGACTGTTGATCCTTACAGCAACAGCACTAGCGGTACAGTGCGTGTTGTGGCCCTGCAAGATGTGGACATTGCTGTCCGCAACGCAGTGTCCTTCTGCTACGGTGACGCTGACTTGGCCTAATTAAGAGAGGGGGTTAAGTCCCCCTCTTTTTATTGACAAAAGATGCAAGTCCAATTCATCCGTAATACGATGACGAGTCAAGGAAATGCCCGTATGGGTGTTATCCTTGATTTGCCACAAAACGAAGTCAAGTGGCTAATGGCTCTTGGTCGTTGTATTCCTCATGACGCAGTTGTCGAGATTGAAGACCGTTCTGTTGGTCTTGAGACTTCTGATGCTGAACCTGTCATTCGCCGTGGGCGACCAAAGAAGGTTAAATAATGGCTGTCGAATCTGCTGCTGATCGCTTGGCAATGTTGGTTGACTTTGGTCAATCTGTGACTTATACAGTCCAGAATGGCTCACCCGTCACGATCACTGGTATTTTTGACAATGATTACGCTGAAGTAGACGCTGGTGGCATGGTCGGATTCGCCATGCAACAACCTAGATTGGTTGTGCGGACTTCAGACGTTGCAAGCGCAACAGAGGGCGATACCTTTGTTGTTGGTGGCGTAACATATCTTTCCCGTGTCGTTCAAGACGATGGCACTGGAATAACAATGATTGTCTTGGAGAAGCAATGAGCCATCTAAGACAACTTATCCGTAGCAACATTGTTACAGCAGTAACAGGGTTGTCTGCAACAGCATCTCGTGTTTACCAGACTCGTATTTACCCTCTTGAGCAATCAAAGTTGCCGGGATTGTGTGTATATACAAGGTCTGAGAGTACAGAATATGTGACTATCGGTCTTCCTCGCAGACAAGAGAGGACATTGGAAGTTGTCGTTGAGATTTACGCCTCGGCACTTTCTGGACTTGATAACACACTAGACAATATATCTGCCCAAATTGAGGAAGCGTTGGCTACCGACATTACTCGTGGGGGGTATGCAAAGGACACCAAGGTAATTGCGTTTGAAGCAGACTTTGATGGAAGCGGAGAGCAACCAGTTGGTGTTGGGCGTTTAACGGTGCAAGTAACTTACTCAAACCGTGAAAACGAGGTTGAATCCGCTGCTTAATGTGGCAAAATACCAATATCTCCAAAGGAGTAAAAGATGGCAAATCACACAGGTTCTGAAGGCGTTGTAAAGATTGGCGCTAACACGGTTGCGGAAGTTCGCTCGTATTCTATTAGTGAAACCGCTGACACCATTGAAGACACATCTATGGGTGATTCTGCTCGCACCTATAAGTCTGTTTTGAAGTCGTTTAGCGGCTCTATGGATGTATTCTGGGACGAGGCTGACTCTGCTCAAATTGCAATGGTTGTCGGCGCACAAGTCACTTTGGCTTTGTATCCAGAAGGCGCTTCTTCTGGCGTATCTGAAAAGTATTTGACTGGCGATGTAATCATCACTGGTAAAACAATTAACGGTTCCTTTGATGGCATGGTGGAGTCTTCTATCACCTTCCAAGGTACTGGCGCATTAACACTTTCAACTCTGGCTTGAGGTAAATCATGGCTAATCACACAGGTTCTGAAGGCACTGTCCACGTTGGTACAACTGCCGTTGCTGAAATTCGTTCATATAGTATCAGCGAAACTGCTGACACTATTGAAGACACCACAATGGGCGATTCTGCTCGCAGCTATAAATCTTCTTTGAAGACCTTTAGTGGCTCAATAGATGTTTTCTGGGACGAGACTGACACAAGTGGTCAAGGTGCTTTGACTGTTGGTTCGTCTGTGACAATTAAGTTTTATCCAGAAGGTTCTACGACTGGTGACACTTATTTGTACGGATCTGCAATCGTTACTGGCAAGACAGTCAATGGTTCCTACGATGGCATGGTTGAATCCTCGATCACCGTCCAAGGCACTGGCGCATTGACTACAGGTACTGCTTAATGAAGGCGATTCAGCGAGCAAAAGACCATTTCAACTCCATTCAGGTAAAGCGAATTGAAGTACCTGAATGGGGTGATGAAAAAGGCCCTTTTGTAATCTACTCAAAGCCTTTTACCTTGAGAGATCAGGGTAAGTTGCAGTACGCAACCAAGAATAGCAACGAAAGCGAAATGCTTGCTGAGTTGTTACTCATGAAGTGTCTTGACGAGAAGGGTGACAGCATCTTCACTATTGAAGATAAGATCACTCTGAAGACTGCGGTGGACGCAAATATCATTGCGCGAATTGCTGCTCAGATCATGATGGTCAGTCCGCAGGAATTGGAAAAAAACTCCTAGACTCTAGCGAAAGACAGTTCAAGTTTTTCCTTGCCGATAAATTAGGAAAAACAGTATCAGAACTTGAACAAGAAATGTCTGTCGAGGAGTTTGTAGAATGGCAAATCTGGACTAAATTGCAGCACGAAAGGTCAAAGAATGGCACAGGAAAAAATTAGATTTGATCTTACTGCCAGTGACCAAACTGCCGCTGCGTTTAATGCGATTCTCGGTCGTCTTGAGAACGTAGATCGCTCTGCAAAGAAAGCAAGTGAAAGCACAGCCTCTCTTGGTCGTGTTTTCACTACTGCTTTTGCTGGTGTTTCTATTGCAGGACTTGGTGTTCAGTTCAAGCAACTGACAGACGAATTCACAAGCGTTACTGCGCGTCTTAGTAACGTCACAAGTGGCACTGCAAACTTTGTTGATGTTCAACAAAAACTTTTTGCTATTGCACAAGAGAACAGAACATCGTTTGCAGAAACGACCAACCTTTATTCTTCTCTTGCTAGGGCAACTCAAAGTCTTGGAGTTCCTCAAGAGAAGTTGTTGAAACTTACTGATGGCATTGGCAAGGCTTTTCTTGTATCTGGTGCTGGCGGTCAATCTGCCGCTGCTGCAATGGTTCAGTTGGCACAAGGCTTTGCCGCTGGTGCTTTGCGCGGTCAAGAATTTCAATCTGTTAATGAACAAGCTCCTGAAGTATTGAGAGCCGTTCGGTCTGGTTTGGGTCTTACCCAAGGCGCACTAAAAAACCTAGCAGATCAAGGAAAACTGACAACAGAGGTATTTATTGAGGCGTTCCTTAAAGGAATGCCAGAAATTGCACGCCAAGCCAAATCTATACCAGTAACTATTGGTGGATCGTTGACGCAGCTCAACAATTCAATAATGATTACTGTCGGCTCGATTGATAAGCTGACTGGCACATCAACTTCTATTGCTAAATGGATTACTTCTTTCAGTGAAGGAATTGATAAGATATTCCCAAAGATGAAGGAATTGAGTGCTGCTTCTAAATTAGCTGATGCTGCATCTGATGTTTTAAAACTTGACTCTTCTTTAAAACAACTTCAATCTCAACCAAAGAATATGCAAATGTTCTTGGGCCTTGATGTTGAAAAGCAAATTAAAGATACTGAGGATAAACTTAAGCAAGCAAAAACAAGATTTAATGCAATTTTGCAGAACCAGCAGTATGACGACATTCGTACTGGTACACGCCGTTTCTTTGTGCCAGAGCCTGCTGCTGGCCCTATCAAGAGCAAAGAGCAAGAAGCCGCTGAAAAGAAAATTGCTAGTTTTATTGAAGACCAAGCCGATGCACTAATGAAGTTGCAGTTGGGCGAACGGGCTTTGATTGAAACTCAGGCCAAGCGAATTGGTTTGTCTGGTCAGGGTCTTAAAGACTACATGGCTACTTATGACAAAATTATTTTCATCAAGAAGCAGGATGAAGAAATTGATAAGATTTCTGCTGAGTTTGAAAAGATCAAGAAAGACAATGCAAAGGATAGAGAGAAAGCAGAACAAGATGCTCTCAAGTTAAACGAGAAGCAAGTTGAGGCTGGCGAAAAATCTCTTAACTATCTTGAGAAGTATCGTGAGGACATGGACATTATTCTGGGGCAAATTACTCTGAAGAATGATGGCGTGTACCGTACTGCCGAGCAAATCTTGATTGAGAACACTCGCTTGCAGTTGACCAAGAAGTACAACGAAGAAATCGTCAAGATTAAGAACCTTGATAACTTGACAGAGCAAGGTAAGGCAAACGCCATTGCTGCGGCTAATCTCAAGTACGAAGAACAGCTTGAGCTTGTTAAGCAACTTGCAGAAAAGCGTAAGGAAGAACAATCCGATGTGTTTGGCGGCATGAAAATTGGCGCTCAGAAGTATTTTGAGGAAATTCAAAACCTTTCTCAATTTACTGAAGACTCGACTATTCGTGCAATGCGAAGCATGGAGGATGCCCTTGTTTCCTTCTCGATGACTGGCAAGTTGTCCTTCAAGGATTTGGCTAATTCAATCATTTCTGACCTGATTCGTATTCAGGTTCGTAAGAATATTGTTGGGCCACTTTCTGGGGTTATGGGCAGTCTGTTCTCTGGCGGTGGATACAGTGGTATGTCCAACACAAACCTAAATGCTGGTACTAGCACTGGCATTATTGGTTTTGATGGTGGTGGTTACACTGGTGATGGTTCTCGTGCTGGCGGTATGGATGGCAAGGGTGGCTTTATGGCTATGTTGCATCCAAACGAAACTGTTATTGACCACACTAAGGGTGGTGGTAGCAGTGGTCAAGTTATCGTCAATCAGACAATCAATGTGACAACTGGTGTTCAGCAGACGGTTCGCGCTGAGATCATGACTTTGATGCCACAAATTGCTGGCGCAGCTAAAGCCGCTGTTGCAGAAGCTAAACTCCGTGGTGGTAACTACGCTGCGGCACTGAGGTAATCATGGCTATTTCTTATCCTGTAATTTTTCCTAACTTGGGTATTCGCTCAATGAATATCCGAGCCAAGTCTATTGTTGGCGTGTCTCAGTCGCCTTTTACGGGCCAGCAACAGGTTTACAAGCATCAAGGTCAATGGTGGGAAGCCGAGGTTTCTTTGCCTCCTATGCAGCGTGTTGATGCCGAGCAAGTTGCCGCTTTCTTGCTCAAGATGAATGGTCAATATGGGACATTTTTACTTGGCGATCCGGCTAACATTGCACCTCGTGGTGTTGGCACTGGCACACCTCTTGTTAAAGGTGGCTCGCAAACTGGAGATACGCTAATCACAGACGGTTGGACAATAAACACAACAGGCATTTTGAAGGCTGGAGATTGGATTCAATTGGGTTCTAGTTCAACTGCTCGGCTTTACAAAGTCTTGGATGATGTGAACTCAAACTCTAGTGGTGAGGCGACATTGACGCTCTGGCCTAACTTGCGTTCTAGTCCTTCTGACAATGCTTCTATTGTTGTAAACACTCCTAGAGGCTTGTGGCGGCTTTCCTCAAACGAAACTCAATATTCAATTGACGAGGCCAGCGTTTACGGAATCACCTTTGCTTGCGTGGAGGCACTGTGAGAGACTTAACCTCTGGAGTTCAAACTGCGATTGATGCCGATCAGGTATCGCCTATTTTGCTTTTTGAAGCCGAGTTTGTTTCTGGCTATGTGCGTGTCTGGTCTGGTTACGGAACTCTGACTTGGAACTCTCAGACTTGGGATGGCGTTGGTGTTCTTGGTGGCATCTCAAATATTGAGGAAACCTCAGAGGTCAAGGCTTCTGGCATTACAGTTTCTTTGAGTGGTATTCCAAGCGAATATCTCTCAATTGCTTTGCAGGATGTTCGTCAAGGCAAGACTGGAAGAATTTATCTTGGGTTCATGAACACATCGAACCAAGTCATTGTTGACCCTTATTTGGCCTTTGAAGGTCGTCTTGATATTCCCTCAATTCAGGAAGATGGCGATAACTCGATCATCACAATCAGTTACGAATCACGCCTGATTGACCTTGAGAGAAGTCGAGAGATTCGCTACACACATGAAGAACAGACTCGCCTATTTCCCGGTGATCTTGGCTTTGAGTATGTTGCTTCTATGCAAGAGAAAGAAGTCTTGTGGGGTAGGTCATGAAATTAGAAGGCTGGGAATCTCGGCTTTTTAAGAAGCTAGATACCACTCAGCCTTTTAAGTGGGGCGAAAACGATTGCTGTTTGTTCGCCGCTGACTGCCTGATTGAAATTTACGGCGTAGATTTTGCTGAGGAATTCAGGGGTTATAAAACTGCTGCTGGTGCTTACAAGAGGCTTGCAAAGGCTGGCGGTCTTTATGCTGTGCTTGATTCTAAGTTTGGGCCTTCAATCAATCCGAAATTGGCAAAAAGAGGCGCAGTTGTTTCTTTCTTTGTTGGTGAAGAAGTCGCCCTTGGGGTTCACATTGGCGATAAAATAGCGGCAGTCTCTGAAAAAGGGCTGATTTTTCTCCCTATGGAAGTGGTAGATAAAGCATGGCAAAAGTCGTAAAAGCCGCTATTATTATTGCCGCTGTTGCAACAGGCATTGGTTACTTAACTGGCGCTATTGCAAAAGGTGCGGCATTTCTGAGTTTTCAGGCGGGTACGGCTATGGCGTACTTTGCAACCAGCTTTGTCTCGTCTGTTGTTCTTGGAGGCGTATCTAGTGCGCTCCAAAAGAACGCTGATAAACAGCTTTCAGGGACAAGTGGTAGCTCGGGAACCAACATAACAACAAGACAATCCATTGCTCCGCATCGCGTGATCTATGGTCGTTCTAGGGTTGGTGGCAATATTGTATTTATTGAGGCTACAGAAAATAACAAATATTTGCATCTTGTTATTACTCTGGCTGGTCATGAGATTGATGCGGTTGAGTCAATTTATTTTGATGACGAGGTTGTCACTCTTGATGGTTCTGGTAATGCCACAAGTGCCAATTACGCTGGTTTTGCAAAGATTGAAACCAAGCTCGGTACAGATTCGCAAACAGCCTTTACCAACCTGATTTCAGAGTCTGCTGGCAAGTGGACTTCTAACCATCGCTTGCGCGGTATTGCTTGCTTGTATGTAAAACTCACTTACGATCAAGACAAGTATCCAAACGGTATTCCAAACATCACAGCCATTATCCGTGGCAAGAAGGTCTATGACCCTCGGACTTCTACCACTGTCTGGTCTGCAAACCCTGCTTTGTGTGTTGCTGACTACCTGACAAACACTCGTTATGGTGTTGGCTGTGTCTACGCAAGCGAGATCAATCAAACATCGTTGATTTCTGCTGCAAACATTTGTGATGAAGATGTAACGACTATTGATGGGACAGAGAACCGCTACGAGCTTCATGGTTCTTTTGACACAAACTCTACACCGCAGGAAATAATTACCCAAATGGTTTGTGCGATGGCTGGTAAGGCTATCTGGTCGGGCGGCAAGTGGAGGCTCTTGGCTGGCGCTTATTACTCTCCAACATTGACTTTTGATGAAGGCGATCTTGCTGGTGGCTTGAAGGTTCAAAGTCTTGTTAGCCGCCGTGAGTTGTTTAACGGAGTTAAGGGGACATTCTCAAGCCCTAAGAACAACTATGTTCCCACCGACTTTCCCTCTGTGTCTTCTGCTACTTATGTGGCCCAAGATAACGGAGAAGAAGTCTACAAGAACATCCAATTCCCGTTCACAACCTCGGCAAGCATGGCTCAACGCTTGGCAAAGATTGATTTGCTCAGAGCGCGGCAACAAATTACTGTCACGATGCCTTTGAAGCTGGTTGGCCTCAAAGCGCAAGTTGGCGATATTGTCATGGTCAATAACACTCGATTCGGCTGGAGTTCTAAGCCGTTTGAGGTTGTTAATGTGAACATGAATATCGGTGGTGAGGTTTTGGGCGTTGACTTGGATTTGCGAGAGATTTCATCCAATGTCTACGATTGGGCGACTAATGAAGAACTGCCATTTGATGCTTCTCCAAATACAAATCTGCCAAACCCATATAGTCCAACTGCTCCCGGCCTGTCTGTTACTGACACTCTTGAGATAACCGCTGAAACCGTTGTCACAAAGTTGGTTGCAACCATCTCTGGTACAGCATCGTTCTTTGACCGATACGAGGTTCAGACTAAGTTGTCTACAGATTCTGAGTGGACAAACATCGGTCAAGCAACAAGCACGATTTTCCAGCAAGTTAACGTGTTGGATGGCTATACCTACAACATCAGAGCGCGGTCAATCAATATGACTGGCGTTCGCTCGAACTGGGTGACTGTTAATCATCAAGTTGTTGGCAAGACTGCTCCTCCTCAAGATGTGAGTGATTTTTCAATCAACATTGTTGGGCCTAACGCCTATTTAACATGGCAACCAGTTACAGACTTGGACTTGTCGCACTATCGGATTCGTCACAGTGCTTTGACAACTGGTGCAAATTACGCAAATTCGATTGACCTTGTTGCCAAGGTATCGCGTCCAGCCGTTTCTGCTATTGCTCCTGCTTTGACTGGCACTTATTTCATTAAAGCGATTGACAAGATCGGTAATGAATCCATCAACGCTACTGAAGTTGTTGCAATCATTGAGAATATTAAAGGACTCAATTTTGTTGAATCTTTGATTGAATCTCCTACATTCTCAGGAACAAAAGTTGAATGTAGCGTAACTGATACTGGTCAGTTGGTATTGGATACCTCGATTGATTTTGATTCTGCTACAGGCTTGTTTGACGACACTGATGGCGACTTTGATGGTGGTGGTGGCTACACATCAACAAGTGGAACATATTATTTTGCTGACATTATTGACTTAGGTTCTGTATATACATCTCGTGTGACTTCAAATATTGAGACTTCACGAATTGATTATGTGAACCTTTTTGATGATGCAACAGGTAATTTTGATGACCGTGTTGGTTTGTTTGATGGCGACCCTAACAGTTATGGCGACACCAATGTGGAGTTTTACATCTCTACAACTGAAGACGACCCTAACACTGGCTCTCCTAACTGGACAGCCTATCGCAGATTCTTTGTGGGTGACTACAAGGCCAGAGGCTTGAGATTTAAGGTTTTGTTGACCTCTGATTCAACTGAGGCAAGTCCAAGCGTTAGTTCATTGTCTGTTTCTGTAGATATGCCTGATCGGGTTTATTCTGAGAATGATGTTGCTTCTGGTGCTGGCGCTAAAGTCATAACATTTAGCCCTGCCTTCAAAGTAACCCCGGCACTTGGCATTTCTGCTCAGAATTTGCAACAAGGTGACTTCTATGAAATCACCTCAAAATCTGCTACAGGCTTTACAATTACGTTCAAAGATTCAGGTGGCACAGCAGTCAGCCGAACATTTGATTATGTTGCCCAAGGTTACGGCGAGTTAGCCGCTTAAAGGAGTATTAAATTGTCTCAGCATGACTTATCTATTGCCAACCAAGGTTTCCCGGCCTTTCGTTCAGACTTAAACTCTGGTCTTCAGGCTCTTGGCAGTTTGAGTAGTGGCGCAACAGAACCAGCGACCATGTATGCCTATCAGTTGTGGGCTGACACTACAACTGGTCTTCTGAAAATCAGAAACGCAGCTAACACTGGCTGGGTGACTATTGGAACGATGGCAAACACAAACCTTGGTCTTCAGCCATTGGATGCTGAACTAACAGCCATCGCAGGACTTACTTCTACTGGTCTGATTACAAAAACAGGCGCTGGAACTGCTGTTGAGCGAACAATCACAGGCACAGCCAACATCATCACCGTAACTAACGGAAACGGCGTATCTGGAAACCCAACTTTAACTGTTGGCTCTTTGGTTGCTAGAACTGATGTTGTTAACGCATTTACTGTTGCACAAAGGGGAACAGTTGACGCATTGACAGACGGTGCGACTATTACTCCTGACTTTGCTGCCTCAAACAACTTCAGTTTGACTTTGGGTGGCAACCGAACACTGGCTAACCCAACAAACTTGGTTGCTGGTCAATCTGGCGTGATCGTGATTACTCAAGATGCAACTGGTTCGCGTACATTGGCCTATGGCAGCTATTTCAAGTTTGCCAGCGGTACAGCACCAACCTTGACAACAACAGCCTCTGCGGTGGATGTTCTGGCATATTATGTTGAGAGTGCTACCCGTATCACTGCTCGATTGATTGGCGATGTTAAATGAGTATTATTAACGCAATTCCACTACTTGCCGCTGCTGGCGGTGACTACCAGATCAGTCGTTCTGTGCGTCTGCGTTCAAGTGCGTCTGCTTACTTCAATCGGACTCCGGGGAGTGCTGGTTCTCGCACGACTTGGACATGGAGTGGCTGGGTTAAGCGATCCACATCTGAAGACCTGTTTTTATTCTCATCGAATTACAACGCTGGCGCAGGTTTCAACGGACTACGGTTTCTTAACAATCAACTGAACCTTCTTGCGTGGACTGGCGCTTCTGCAGACTACAACGTAACAACGACGCAAGTCTTTCGCGATTACTCTGCGTGGTATCACATTGTTGTCGTATATGACTCGACGCAAGCAACGGCCTCCAACAGAGTAAAGCTCTACGTCAACGGCAATCAGATCACTTCACTTTCGGCCGCATCCTATCCAACGCAAAACCTTGCTGGCGGCATCAACAACAACGTATCGCATACGATCGGCTCCAACTGGACTCCGGCTGGGGCAAGTGCGTTCGACGGCTACCTCACCGAGATCAACTTCATTGACGGTCAAGCCCTGACCTCTTCGTCCTTTGGCGAAACCGATACAGTCACTGGCGTATGGAAGCCTAAGAGGTACATTGGCACATACGGCACAAACGGCTTCTATCTGAATTTCTCAGACAACAGCGCAGCTACAGCAGCAGCGATTGGCAAGGATAACTCTGGCAACGCCAACAACTGGACACCAAACAACATCTCGGTGACTGCTGGTGTAACCTACGACAGCATGATTGATGTGCCTACGTTGTACCCTGATGGCGGCAACGGTCGTGGCAACTATGCGGTTGTCAACCCGCTGTCTAAAGGAACAAGTCAGACCAACGTCATTGATGGAAACCTGTACGCTATCCCAACTTCTGGGGCATCAAATTGGGGTACAGTGTTCTCCAGCATCGCCATACCGACTTCTGGTAAGTGGTACATGGAGGCGACAGCACAACTCTATGCTGGCACTGGCAACAGTTCGTCTTTTGGCGTGGTTGATAGCGCATCGTTCATCCCAACAAACACCGCGATCTTGTATCAGTACACGACAGGTGAAGGCTTCGATGGCATCTTGGCCAACTTGTTCAGTGACTATGTTTCGCCTATCGCAGACGGTGTTCAAGGAACAAACGTCACTGGTCTGACTGGCACATCTATCAACCTGATGCTGGCGCTGGATGTGGACAACGGCAAGGTCTACGCTGGCTACAACGGAACATGGCTAAACTCTGGCAACCCTGCTGGCAATACTGGTGAAGTGGCAACAAGGACGTTCACCTCGTCTGATGTTGTGGCTGGTCACACAAGCTGGAACGGCACAAACGACCAGTCGCAGTATTACAACTTCGGTCAACGCCCCTTCGCCTACACCCCACCAACAGGCTTCAAAGCTCTGAACACTCAGAACTTGCCAGCACCTACTATTCTGAAGGGGAATCAGTATTTTGATGTGTCGCTATACACAGGTAATGCAACTGCTCGTTCTATTTCAGGGCTTGGTTTTCAGCCTGATTTTGTTTGGACAAAAGGCAGAAGCTCTGCTGAAAACCATCGAATCTATGACTCAGTGCGTGGAGCAACAAAGTCGCTTTACAGCAACCTGACAAACGCAGAGGCAACAGAAGCTCAGTCGCTGACTGCATTTAACAGTAATGGCTTTTCACTTGGTACTGGAGCGCCGAACAGCAATGCAGTGACTTATGTCGCATGGAACTGGAAAGCCAACGGCTCCGCAGTCTCTAACACCTCTGGAACTATCACCTCACAAGTAAGTGCTGGTACATCACAGGGCTTCTCTGTGGTGACTTATACGGGCACAGGGGCTAACGGTACTGTTGGTCATGGCTTGGGTGTTGCGCCTAAGATGATTATTGTCAAGGATAGAGACAGTGTGCGTAACTGGTTCGTACTGCATAACGATGGAACGACACTTCGGCAGTTTGAAGGTTTGAATACAACCGATGTCTCAGAAACACCGCCAGCAGAATTTAATAACACTGCCCCAACGTCTTCTGTTTTCTCTTTGGCTGGAGCGCTCGGGGTAAACGGCAATACTATAAAACACGTAGCCTACTGCTTCTCAGAAGTCGCTGGTTTCAGTCGCTTTGGCTCGTACACTGGCAACGGTTCTGCTGATGGTGTTTTTGTGTTCCTAGGATTTAGGCCAAAGTATTTGTTGATTAAACAGACTAATTCCATTCGTGATTGGCACGTTTATGATTCAGCTAGAGATTCGTTCAACACAACAAATGATGTATTGCTACCAAACAGCAGTGTTGCTGAGTACACGGATAATGCAAATGGCGTAGATTTCCTGTCTAATGGCTTTAAATGGCGTACTGGAGACGCTGGTTTTAATGGCTCTGGCGGCACCTATATCTTCGCGGCCTTCGCCGAGCATCCCTTTAAAAACAGTTTGGCGCGATGAAACGAACACGCAAACCCCGCATCAACCTAATTGGATTTGAAAACGATTATGTCGTTATTGAATCTGCTGGTGCGCCAAATAAATGGCTTGGTCGATGTAAGTCATGCGGTGATTTGCATGAGCAAAGTGGTCGTGAAATCAAAAACAGCAATTCGCCAATGTCTTGCAACAACTACAAGCCTTCAAACTGGTCTGGATTGGAAAAGCAAGATAACAAGATACGCAAGCAGTACGGCATTTCAATGCAACAGTTCACTGATCTATTGAATGAACAAGGTGGAAAATGTGCTATCTGCGAAAAACCAATGGAAGTTATTAGACGCAGAATGAATATTGACCACTGTCATGAAACAAATCAAGTGCGCGGCATCCTTTGCTCTGGTTGCAATACAGGTTTGGGCCATCTGGGTGACAATATTGCAGGCTTGCAAAAAGCACTCGCCTATCTTCAAAATCCACCATTCAAAAACTCACTCGCAAGGTAACACCCATGTTTCAACTGAACGGAAACCCAATCTCTCCTGACACAGCCTTCACCGCTGGCGACATTTCTTACCCCGCAAACTGGATTCGCTTGGCCTCACCAGAGGAACGAGCCGCCATTGGCATCACTGAAGTAGCTGATCCTGTGAGAGCAGATGATCGTTTCTATTGGGATGGTGATATTAACAATCCCAAGGATATTGATGGCCTAAAGACTATGCTTATTGCTCAAGTCAAGGCTACTGCTGGCTCTTTGCTTGCCGCTACCGATTGGAAAGTGGTTCGCGCTGCCGAGGGTGTTAAGGCTGTTGACGCTGAAACATTGACTGAACGTGCCGCCATTCGCACTGCTTCTGACACAAATGAAGCCGCGATTACTGCTTGCACAAGTGTGACGCAATTGGCTTCACTAAACATGACTTGGCCCGTTTAAAATAAGGAATCTTTGAGGCGTGAATATGGACAACCAACAATTTTTTAACCTCGTAGTATCGGTTGCAGGGTTTCTTGCGGTATTCGTGTTCTATCAAGTCATGCAACGCTTGCAACGCCTTGAAGACAATCTGAGCGCACTTGAGAAGCAACTGCCTCACGACTATGTGACCAAAGACGACTATCGCGCTGACATTAAAGAAGTCAAAGACATTCTGCGACAAATCTTTGATAAGTTAGATGGTAAGGCAGACAAATCATGAAAGATTGGGCAATAGCTTTTGTGGCTGCTGCCCTAGTCTCATGCGTTTGTATTTGGGCTGCTTTTTCTCTTATGCCGATTCTTCAGTGGGTGCTTAGATGATTGGTATGCTCCTTGATCCAGAAGCCGCACTTGATGCGGTTAATAAGGCGGTGTCTCTGGTCAAAAAGGCCAGTGCTACCGCTCAGAGTGTGGAGTCTCTGGCTCCAATGCTTGGCAAGTATTTTGATGCAAAGGCCAATGCTATTGCGTCTGCTGAAGCTGCCAAAGCCGGGACATTTGGCGGTTCTTCTATGGGCAAGGCTCTTGAGATTGAACTTGCCATTGACTCACAAAAAGAGTTTGAAGAAGACCTGAAACGCTTGTTCTGGAACGCCAACAAAATGGATGTTTGGCAGAAGATAAAGGCTCGGGCTACGGTCATGGAAGCAGAGGCCGCTAAAGCCGCTGGTAAGGCCAAGGAAGACGCTCGGCGCAAGAAGCAAAAGGATCAGGAAGAACTGGAGACTGCTATTGCGGTCATCATTTCAGTTGTTATCTTCTGTGGCCTGATGTGGGGTGGTTGGGAGTTATTCTCCTTCTGTCGCAAGAACGGGTGTTGAGATGTGTGGAAACTTCTCAAGTGGTTCGATGTTGGCACAGATTGGAAACTTGGGTTTGACCGATTCCTCAAGTTTTGCTGTGCAGCCATCATTACTCACCACTTGCTCGACATTTTGTATGTCTTGCCTGTGGAAGATTCCAAGTCCATCATTGAGTTCATAAAATCCAACATTCCATTTGGAGGCTAATGAAAGTCCTAAAAATCTTAATGTTGTGTTTGGCCTTGACTGCTTGCCAAGACCAGTACCGCTATTTCTGCCAAAACCCTGACAACTTCTACAAAGAGCAATGTCAGAAGCCTCGTTGCCAGTTTACGCAGACTTGTCCAGAGTATCTTGTAGCCCCTGTCTTGGAGAAACAAATTGAGCAAACTAGACCAGCCTCAGAGCCAACACCTGTCCGCTGACGAAATCGAGGTCAGGATATGGGGTTTCGTAGTCATCATGATTACGCTCATTCTGACTTTTATTGTCGGCGCATTGCTTTACTCAGTAACATTTGTTACGCAACCGATCAAGGCAATGGCTCCGATTGACCAAGCCTATACAAAGATGCTGAACGACATTGTTCTGCTGATTGTGGGTGGTATCGGTGGGGTGGTTGGTAAACGAGCAGTGGGGGCGGCAGCGCAAACATTCTCCCCAAAGCCACCAGCGGCTGCGGTTCCTGTGCCACAGCCGCAAAGCCCGATAAGCCCAACACAATCAAGCCTTCCTGACTTCAACTGGATGGGCTTTAAAAACCCTGAGTTGGATGAATCTTGGACTCCCGGCCCACCGCCTACAACACCGCCAGATCATCTTGAAGACGATGAAGAACGGCGAGTGCTTGCTTATGCTCGGCTTGAGGAAAAATGATGTTTGGCATACCACTTCCTTGGGTTATCGGTGGGGCAGCAATCCTTGTTGTCTCTACCTACTTCACAGGCCATCACAAAGGATGGACACAGCGTGATGCTGAAATGCAAGTAGAGATTGCCAAGAAGAATGAGGAATCTCGCGCCAAAGAACAAGAGATGGTTACTGCTGTCAATCAGAAAGATGAAGAATTAAGAAAGGCTAACGATGTTGTCAACAAAAAACAAACTGATCTTAATCGCCTCATTGCTACTGGCAGGATGCGGCTCCCGGCCCCAAGTTGTGTACAAGCCCCCGCAAGTACCACCGTTGCCAGCGGAAATAGCGCAGAAGAAAGAGCCAAACCTGACGAACAGGCTAATCAACCTTCTGACTCCGAGCGAGAAACCCTCCAACTCATTGCCCAAATCGCCGCAGACGGAGACAAAGCCATCAACCAACTCAACGCCTGTATCGACTCCTACAACGAAATGAGGAAAATCGT
>JACCEE010341877.1_pt1 | contig 33001 bp, 47 predicted proteins | sample 7449931 | NCBI WGS metagenome assembly JACCEE01 (sample SAMN15323457, study PRJNA562643) | freshwater metagenome | isolation source: river surface water | place: USA:Blue River Watershed | collected 2017-08-19 | reverse complement strand
TAGATCCGCTCATTCGACACCAATTTTTTGTTTAGCGTACTTGACCAATTCTACTTCATCGTCAAAGTAGTAGCCTTCTTCAATCAGACGGCGTGTGTACCAGCGATTAAACATGAAAGCAATGATAGGCTGTACAATCAGCAGGATAGGGCTAAGAAACAAGAAAATCAGGAAGTGATACAGTGCGAGAACATAGTGACCACGAAACAGCGGCACAAAGAATCCGAAAAACAAGTAGGTCCAGGAGAAGCCTACGAAACCGTCACGATACAAACCATTTAGTCGGTGACGCATTTGAACTTTGAGTGCCATAGTGATCCTTTGTAAATATACACATATTATACAGCAGGCAGCTAGTTGAGGTCAAGTGAAAATGGAACAATTCGCAGGAAATTATCTTCCTCTGCTAAAATGATAAATATTAAGATATGAGATACCGCGACTTCAAATTAATGGAATTTGCTCAGCCAGACCAGACTGATGCGGAACCACGTGTATCTGCCGCCCAACAATCTCAGCCTCAGCCTCAAAAATCCGCGTTGCCGACTGCGCCTCAATCTCGCTCAGCCACAGAACAAAAAATCATTGACTGGTTTATTAGTCGCTGTATCCCTAGAGATATCGAGCCTCGAGAAGCGCAGGAAGCACTAGAGTATCTAAGAAAACAAATCACTAGCATAGAGCAAGTTCGTCAATTAGACGATGAAGACATTATGCTAAGTTTGCGTCAGCACTATGCGGGCGAAGCTAACAAGCTAGGCAGTAACTTGGGCAAGCTATTATCAGCAAGCGGTGTTGGCGACAGAGACGGCATGAGTAATAGTGACGCTATCGCAAAATTAATAGCAATGAGTTTAGAGCGAGTCAAAGATGAGATTGCTGTTACAGTTGCTAGTACGATTGACAACGGTCATATTGTACTTGACCAAGACAAGTTTAACATCTTAAAATTGCTAGGCGGTCGCCCCACAAACGCTACTCGTGCTAACAACTTTATCAAGCAACGCTTTAAAGTCGAGCGCGGCATTTACCTACATTTTAGAGACATTCGTGACCCGGTAGATGTAGGTTTCGCTGTCTTAATTGACACTGATCGTCACTTGATTTATCTAGGCAAAAAATACTCCAAGTTTAGAATTGTTACTACTGACACATATACGGTCAATACGGACAAAATTCGCAAGATTGTATTTGCTGGCGGCGAGCAAGACGATCACGAGCGCAAAACTATGACCGAAGTATTGATCGACCGACTAACTCGCTATCAAGCCATGATGAATGATGACGATATCATGGCGCTGTATCAGGCGCTAGAGGTCAGAATTGAGAAAACTGAGCGGGCGGCTGTTGACGCCGGTGACGATAATCACCAGCAGAAACGACTGTACTTCTAAGTTTAGAAATTAGTTTGCGGACTGTCCTTGATAAATACTACTATCAAGGACATTTTTTATGCTAATCTCAGAACTACTAAAAGAAAACGAACACCCTAAGCACAAAAGCGCACTACCTAAAGCCGCTTCAATCAATGACGAACCGGAAGAGTTGGAATTGGATGATGAGTTGGATGACGAAGATGAGTCTGAGGACGATAAGCAGGCAGCCATCGATGCTTTTAAAGCCGCTGGTAAAGATTTAGGCGAAGGTCTCTATGCAGTGACTATATTCCCTGACGCATGGCCGGGTAGTACCGCAAGTGAAGTCAACGCAAAAGAAGACGCCATCAATGGCTTATTGAAGGCGTTCCCAGAATTTCACGATAAACTACCAAAAGAGATTCCATCCGAGGATTTGTTTGTTACTATCTTCAATGAGGCAAGTGAATCCTGCGGCTTCGCTATTGCGTCGGACGAAGATTATAAACTCAAAAAAACAGGATTTATTAAATCTACTACCTCGCCAGATGGTAGAATGTATTCAGAAAAACAAGGTATGAGTATAGGCACAATCTATTCCACTATGAGGGCTTGGGCAGAACACGCAACAAAAGAAAATCGCAGTAAAGTGATTAGTTTACTGAAATAATATGAAAATAAATCATTTTATAACTGAGTCTGCCGACATTCAAAAAGAGGGAGAGCGACAGCTACTCAAAGATCCTTATGATGGTACACATCGGGCAACGGTAACCACTGGGTTAACTTTAACGCTTCCTCAACTTGAGGCTTTTAGTAAAAAGAGAGGTCTTAAATTTGCTAGAACGGAAGATATTCCTACCAGAGAAGAGGGCGGTCGTGGTTCATACAGAATGAGTGTCAACGCTATTGAGTTAAACCCGGTACCAGAAGAAAATGATGATATGATAGAATCTCATCAAATTTTTGCCCACATATTAGAAGTTAAGATAACAAATAAGGGCGAAAAACAACAAGATCCTAGAGAATCAATTTACTATATTTCCTATTCTTCAGACCCTAACTTCAAATCAGGATTTAATGGCGATGATTATCACCCAATAAGTAGAGTAGATGAACTACCAATTTACTCAAATAGCACTGGTATTGGTTCAGATTCTAATAACTGGACTTACGATTCTGATAATGCTAATGCCACTAAATGGCAAGATGCCCTAAAGCCATCAGAGTTTGACAATTTAACTTCTCCCGAGTATAGTAGTTTAGAGAATACAAGAGCTAGTAGAAGAATAGGCTTAGGCATTAACTCTAATCCACGTGATGTTGAGGCGCACAATAAGACAACTACGTCCGCGATACGCAGTCAAACAGATTCAATTATAAAAAATTTACAAGCTAAGCCAATTACCGTATCTAACATAGTATCTGTTGTTAAGAATAGTAGTAACCCAGTAGGTAAATACAGAGGTAGAAGAACCAGTGAATATCTAGCTGACTTAACTGCGCTATTTACAAAACCTAGCAATGCCGGTAATATCTATCCTCTACAATATACTGACGTTGGTAATGATTCAGATAAACTTTTCAATGAGTTAGGCATCTCGGCCGTTCAAAGTATCATGACTGACTTTATGGAAGTTATCCATCCAGTTGCGCTACTAACTGGAAACTGTAGTGGTAACGCTAGTAAAATTGCTCAGAGCTTCTTTGGAGCAACTCAAGAAGAATTATTAAGTGGCGCTGTTATCAGATACTTCGGTGCGACTAACGAACGTCTACTAGATAGTGTAATATACTATGGTGGTGGTGAACGAGGTTACAAAAAACTAGGTGTTAGCTCTAAGCAACAAGGTGGCTTTGCTATCAAGCCCAATTCACCTTCATTCACTTCGCTATACAATGCTTATCAAGAAGTTCAGCAGATAGCAACTCCTATGTGGAATAAGGAAGTGATGCCACTGTTAAATAAGAACCCAAGATTCAAAATGTCATGGGAACTAATAAAGCTACGCATGGCTAGTGGCGGCGAAGAAATGACTCCTAAGTTCATTAATGACATGGCTAGCGCATATGGGTTATCGGACATTGATGCTAACAAGATTATGGAAGTTGTCGGCAATAGTCCTGAGTTTAAACAGTTAATCATATGGATCTTGAATCACTCGGCAACAGTACAAGTAGATACCCATGCCAACTATGGCGATGAAGATACTCCGCCGGTGCTATCTAATATCATTGCTACATGGCCGACTCAACTAGCTAGTCATGTTAGTGTTGATATATCTCAAAACAAATTCAGTTTAATAGTTAACGGAGCTCCCATAGAGTTCACTCCTGTCCTCACCGACCGAGATGATATAGAATACGGTGAAGTTCCACAAGACACTTTTGATAAAGTCAAACCACAGGGCTATGCTAATGCCAATGGCGATGTTGAACTAAAAACTCTAGGACGTAGTCCTTCTGATCTAAAATCTAGTCCATATCCGGATGGCAGACCAGCAGGCACTAATACTGTAAGTTATGGTAATGTTCAAGAAAAGCGATTGTTTGCCTGGGCCAGTGAAGACAAAACACGAGATGAGATAAAATCAGAGTTTGAAATGACAGATGAAACAGTTGCGACTGTTTTATCAGCACGTGCGGCAATGATTGGTTTCATTGAAAATTCACAGTATACTCCTGAACAAAAGATGAGTATTCTTAAATATTTGCCTAGTGGTAACGAGAATAAAGATTTGACAAAAGCTATAGAAGTTCTTATTTCCAATAACACAACTGCTAGAAAGAATGAATTGGCACGACTAGCCAGATATATGCCAGAACAAGAGCGCAAGACTACATGGAAAAATGTACGTGAGATTGGACTTAAAGAAGACACTGATAGTAGTAACTATAACTTTCTACAGAAAGCATATGCTCGACTACTTAATATTAAGACCACCGATCGAGCGAGATATGCCATACTAAGTCAAGAGAGTTATCGTCGTGGTCCTTCTACTATAGATATGTTTGGTCAATCTACCGAACCATCTACTCCTGAAATAAAGTTAGACCGAAGGGAAGTAGAAAAGTTAGTAAACGTAGAGTTATACAAACTTATGTCTGCCGCAAATGATGGTTTTAATGCGGCGCTTAGACCTATTATACAAGCTAACAGTTATTGGCCAAGAGAGTTATATCAAGTAACAAATAAAAATTTGCCGGACATTGTTAAGGCCCTGGATTTAACTAAGAATTTGTCTAGATGGACTGGACCTATTGCTGACAAGACCAAGAGAGCTGCCACCAAATTGTTAAGTGATATCTATGCGTCAAGGCAACAGATTGATGGCATGAAGCCTCAACTAACTAAACAAGTGGAGGCTGAGCTAACTCAACGTGAATTGGCTAAGCAAAAGCCACAACGTGCTCCTCTACCACGAGATCGTCAGCGTATTCGTGGCCTAATTCAGACTGCCCGAGGCCAAGGTCGTGCCGAGAATTACAAAAAAGCATACCGTGATGCTAAAGATATGGCAGAATTGCCAGACGAGGATATCGTTGACTTACTAGAAACCAAGTCAAGTATCCTCAGAGGCATCCTAAGTAGATAAAAATAAACCCGCTCTAGGCGGGTTTCGTCATTGGGCAGTTAGCACGTTGTAGTAGCCCCAACAATCTAACATGAATAGGATGACGGCGTTAGCAAGCATCGAGAATGACTTGCGACTCCAAGCACCCCAGCCGTAGAGTAGGACACCGAACGCCCACACCGGATACATCCAGATTAGTGGCGGATTAGGCGCAGTATAGGCCATTGTAAAGGCTGAGCCGATACTAATGATCCACGCTACGAATTCGATTACGAATCTACCACGGTCAGATCGCCAGTCCTCCTGTATCCATTGGAATGATTTTAGAAGGGTGTTTTTCATTATTATTTAAATCCAAATAAGTCGCTGACTTCATCGATACATTTATGGACAACGTTCTTCTTTTTGGATTCGGCCTTCAATCGTTTTTTCTCTTCTGCTAAAGCCTCTCGCCCCAGCTTAATACGTTGTTGCTCGAACTCCTTCTTCGCCTTTTCTTGTGCCTTTATGAGTTTGAGTCGCTCACGTTCTGACTTCTTTAACGCGGCATCTGACTTCTTCAAGGCAATTTCCATCTTCTTGAATTCTGCTTTTAGTTGTTTTACTTCTTTAGCTAACTGCTCGGGGGTCTTAACTGGCTCAGTATACGTGCCGAATGAGTAATCGTATGTAAGACCATCGCCACATACTATATTACAGATAACGCCATTCACTTTAAAGATCGCTGACACTGAAGGGACTTTAATGGTCTTCTTTACTTTTTTATCTCCTACAATCTCAGTGATGGTAACATCCGCCATATACTGCCATTCTGAAGGAATATCATTTCCGTATAGAGGTTCAATCAGGGGAGTTCCATTAACTCCATATAATCGCTTGATACACTCAATACAGTTATCTTCCATGAGGTCAATACCATAGACAGTAGATAAGGCCTGTTCATAAGTAGATCCATTCTCCATCTTCTTGATGATCACTTCGGATAGGAACTGACCATCACCACAACTAGGCTCCAGGAACGTTTTGGTGGGGTCCGTGAACACTTCTGGTGGCAACTGATCTAACATTTCCTGAACTAATGGAGTAGGCGTGAATACTTCGCCAGTAGCCTTGACTCTGGATTTATCACGCTCTACTCCGGACATATAGTCACGGTTGCGGAGATGGTCGATTACATCGTCGATCATTTTGACTTCTTCTTTTTATCTTTTGGCGTTAGAGCATTTTCGATGTAATCAATCTCTGCTTTAGTTAATTTAAAGTGAGCGTATACTTCCTTATCGGTCCACTTCTTACTACTATCCAACATCGGTAATTGATTATTCTTTACTGCCGGTGTGAATCCAGAAGTCTTTTGATAAAAACTAGCATAAAAAATATATGCTTTGCTTTTGGTGTAACTAAGAACATTATCGGCTTCATTCTGATTCTTGACGTATAACACTCTATTAAAGTGACAAGTAGATTCAGTTGTGGCAAACTGATTATGGTATGCGGCACTGAATGGAAATACAACTTTTAGTTGACCATTATTTAACGGCCTATTTATGACTGTACTCTTATTTTTGCCACTATAATAAATCTCATAAGTTCCTAAACCAAGATCATCTTTGGTGACGTTCGGATTCTCATGAACCAATACTAGTTTTGGACTTGCTGAGTTAACTTTATTAACGATATCATCAATAATCGTATCTCTCATTACTGGCAATGAATCTAGATGACAATTTGGTTTATTCTGAATAATCCAATGTGAAGTCTCTACTCCAACATCAAAGTATTCTTTATCGCCGTGAATCTTTACTTTAAGTAAAGAGAATTTATTCTTTAGAGTCTCGGTACAGAATTTTTTGCCAAATCCAACGGTAGATATAAAGGCCGACGACGGAGTAACAAACCCGATAAGTCCGCCAGCCTTCACCAACTCTGTAGCTTTGTCTACAAATTTATACCATAATTTATTATTGGTAGCCTTGTTCTGACTATCCTGATAAGGGGGATTACCCAAAATAACATCGAACATATCTTCATCCTCATATAATTCAAAATCAGTGAAATCGCCTTGCTTCACTGTGATATCAGGGTATTTTAACACAACTTCATTGGTAAAGCAAATAAAAAGGTCATTAAAGTAGATTTTTTTTAGTATTTTTCTTCCATGAAGTTGTACTAGTACATCCACTTCCGTGCCATGCCCGCCGCCCGCGACCAAGATTCGCTTTGCTGTTGAACAGGCTTTAAGCATATTCGGCTCAGATAGTATGTCTACCCAAACTTTTTCAGTATCAGGTTTACCTAAAATGCCTCTTTTCATATCTCTGATAAACTTCATTATTTATTTCCCAAGTACTTTTGTTTTGAATTGTATATCGACATATCTAGTAACTCGACTGGTAGATATGGAATAAATTCCATCATTTCAGTTGGACTTAGTCCATACAGCAGAGTAAAGTTATCTCTCAACGTGATATCCGAATCGATAATTTTCAAGCAACCGTCAAATGTATCTCCTGATAGATTAGTATACATAATGACAGTCGTGCTACTATACAAGATAGATTTAATCTTTTCTACCACTTCTGCCAATGCTTTCTTCTCTTCTTGATTGAGTGTATTTCTACTACTGGGAGTTTCGTCATTTTCCTTCTTAGCTCTGTTCTTACCCTTTTTCAAGGCACTAGTCAAATGCTTTTTCTCCGCCGCCGTAAATTTTGAACACTTACTTAGTAAGTCTAAGAGATATTCATCACCCAATATAGCATCATAATCGGTCGTCATGCCAGCTACTCGAAGAATTTTTTCAGACTCCTCACATTCAAGCAATAACATTTCCGCGGTAACGTCTTCGACACTGGACTCCTGTAGGAAGCCTACCTGCCTCAGATTCATACTATTCAGCACGTAAGTTACACCCTCGCTAATGTTTCCTGCTAAGCCGATATCAACTAATCGCTTTGCTTCATACAAATACTGAAGTTGATTAACTGTAGTTCTATTAGGTTCAAAACTATAACTTAGAATGTGACCCTGGGACTTTTCACTAACCAAAAATATTTCTTTGTCATCAATCGGAGTAAGACAACGACTCTGTTTCTGAATGTATGTATCCAAAGCACCCCCGTCAGTCAAGAACACACACGCTTGAATATCTCCAACACTGAAACTACGAGAGCACATATTATTTGTTAAAATAATAAGATTTGTTTCTGAAACGAATCCCTGTTTGATTAGGCGTAGTTCTTGTTTAACCATTTTCTCAGCGTTGCGTCCATCAGTTTCATCACCATTAATTACCACAATTTTGTGGTCAGTGAGTACTGGTTGAACCAGCTTCTGTAATTTTTTCATAGCATCATTCGTTGTATTCACAAATACAATGCTGACTCTGATATCCTCCTCTGTTACTGAGTTTATTCCGAAACCATACTGAGAGGAGTAGTCGTACAAGCCTTTAAAGAACTCCTTAATAAAGTTACTATTCGCGGCACTTTTTTCTAAGACTTTCGACCAACATGGGCGATCCTCGTCGGAATACTGGGCAACTAGTTGTTGGACTCGCTCACTTACTTTTACCTGATACATCTTTCTTTTGACAATAGAGCTGTCATCGGATTGTTGCTCTAATGCACTATATGGAATAGAGATAACATCACAAATGTCTTTCTTCTTGACTCCCTTACTCATTCGATCAATATTGGTACCACTAGTGATTACGGTAGTACATTCTTTGCCGCTCATTAGGAACTTTAATTTGTCCTGCTGGCGTTCAGTATGAACTCCATAATCTGCCTCCTCGGGGACAATTAGAACAGGACCATTACATTGTGAAAACCATGAATGTTTGGTGACAAAATCCTCATACTTACCATATAAACTGATTCCAATTACTACAGGTTTTTTGGAAGCAACGGCGGAAGCAACAGTCATTTCCCAACCCGAGTGTTTCCCAGTGTCAACATATACAAAGTTAGAAAAATCTCGATAGTCATTAGCCAGTTCTTTCTCATAAGAAGAAATGGCTCCCAACCAATAGGCGGGCACCATCATCACTGGAATGTTATGCTCCTCGAATAACTTTTTAAACAATCCAAGATAACAGATGGTCTTACCGAATCTTGGAGCCAACTCAGAAATAATAGTAATGCTACCTGCGTTTTCTGCTCGGCGCTTTGCCACACGATCAATCACGGTAGTTTGTAGTTTTCTCCACTTCACCGAACGTTGTTTATTTTTCTTACTAAATTTAGCGAAGATTTCAACGTGTTGAGCCTTTAGCCATTCAATAATGGGAGCCATCGCGGCGTCTATATTTACGGTCTTATATTGTTCAAAGTGGTCTACGTATTGAGCAGGAATTTCCTTCAGTGGCACTGCATGCCACTCATCACCTTTACCATCAAGTTCGGGATGTTCTTGAGGGAACCGTTTGTTCAATTCCTCACGATAGTCATAATCTCTTTTAAGGCCTTCCAAGTCTTTAAGAACATATACTTCAACTTTTGCCGATGCCTCGTTAGCGCCGGCGTTATCACGATTTGTCCATCTTGTTTCAGTATCATAAGCGTCACCGTCCTTGATAAACAGGGCGCCTCTACGAATCATAGCATCGAAATGTTCACGATAGGTATAACTATAGTGTTCTTTAGAGCGAGTGTCCAGTGTTACTGGTTGAACAGTCATTAGCGATAGTACGTTTTTTTTCATATTAGATAGCGAGGTTGTGTTCTTTAGCGAAGTCGGCAACAGTCTTACCTTTCAACGATGCTTGGAAGGCTTCTGGTCCACCGAGCGACTTAGCGATTGACACGATTTCTTCACGCTTGAAGAAGTCATACAAGTTACCAGCGGCTTGTACGCTAGTATCTTTCACCACTACTTTGGCGACTTTACGTGCGGCACATTCTGTTTTCAGGATTTCGATAGCCAGTTCGTATGCCAGGCCTTCAGGCAAGTCATACAGGTCAGCAGGGAAGTTAGTCCATGCGCCATTGGATTGAACTTGGCGGATTGTGCCAATAGGGTCTTTGCGATACTGACCGATGACGTATGCCGCTTCACGAGCGTCAGCGTAGTGGCCGAGGTGAAGAGAGGTGCGGGCTTGAGCGTTCACTTGAGCCATCACTGTTGGATCAGTTGGGTTACCACAAGCGGCAATGAAGGGCTTGTCAGCATCCAGAGTCCAAGATGGACTCAGAGCGGCGCCAGTATAACCAGTGCGGTTGCCCTTACGGACAGATTGTTCAACGATAACACCGTTAGACAGGATGTGTTGTGTGTTAGTTTGCTTAGTCATGTTCAGTTCCTTTTTGAGTGTCAATACAAGTATTGTATCAGATTAACGATTTATTGTCAAATTGGAACTGTCATGGCGGAGATTCTGAGAGCGGACAGTTCTTACGCATTTCTCAGTGTCAATACAAGTATTGTAGCAGGTTTCCGAATTATTGTCAAGTACTACCGGAGTACTACTTTTGATTAGCGTCCAGTGTAGAGTTTCGGCACGGAGGGGTCACCACGGTCGGCCACAAAGCGTTCAACGTAGCGATGGTGAGTGTCAGTAGACTGCCGGATAGCCGCATCCGCCGCCCTCCAGAGGTCTCCAAAGGTGTCTCCAGTGATGGCCACAGACACAGGCTGCTTGCCCCAGTGTTCAGTGTAAACTAAAGTATTAGCGCCAGGGTGAGGGTGACGGTCGTTGAGGTTCTCAACAGAGTAGTCGGACCAGACGGAGGTGAATCCGGCGGTGGTGCCGAAGGCGTCATAATAATCGAATTTAGCGTCGGTAAATTGAGACATTAAGTATTACTCCTGGTCAAAATCGGCACTGTCGATCTGGTCGGCTAGAAACGCTTGGGCCTCGGCTTCAGTGGCAAAAACGTCGGAAAAGGTAGTCCAGCCGCCGACGCCGCCGGCAAACTGGGCAACCCACTCACCATCACAGATTTCGATAACACGGGTATCGACGAGTTGGGACATAACTATCTCCTTATCAGTTTCAATACAAGTATTGTAGCAGGAATGGGAATTATTGTCAAGTACTACTTTAGTACTACTTTTAGTCCTGCTTAAACCACTGCTCTTCCAAACTCTTTAGGATCTCAATCACCTCTTCATCGGTCATACTATGCTCCATCGTTTCATCAAGGGAGTTGATTGACCAGTCATCGTTCTCAACATCATACCAGATGTGAATACAGACTTCTTCAGCGGGTCGATGAATTAGGCACCAGGGAGATAGTTCATGCTCTGGAAATACAAAGTCTGGCTGAGCACTATCCTTGTGAATAAACAAGGCATACGACTCCATGTTTTTGTTGCCACCCTCAGTGTAACGATACTCACCGTTCTCGTCTTCATCTTCAAGGTCACCGTAACCGTCAAAGATAATCTTGACTGCTGGAATGTCGGAGATATCTCGGCCGATTTCAAGATCCTCTTGGTCCCGCCACATTGTGTCAATTAGTAGTTGAATGACAAGGTAATACAGGTCGTAATCTAGTTCGTCGTTCATAGGGAGTCTCGATTCTCAATAACACGGTCAGCTAAGCCGTACACGACTGCTTCTTCTGCTGATAAGAATGTATCAAACTTCATTGCTTCATACAACTCTTCATATGACTTGCCCGCAGTGTTGTGCTTGACATACAATTCAGTCAATCGCTTGTTGATACGCTGTGATTCTTCGTAGGTGCGACGAGCATCTTCAAACTGTAACTCTTGAACGTGTACACTACCGCGAGTGCCTGGTGTACCTGAACTTACACGATGAATCATAGTGCGTGATTGAGGTAAGACAAAACGCTTGCCTGCTGTACCTGCTTGAGCTAAGAACGAGCCCATTGAAGCCGCTTGACCCATAACAATAGTGTTGATATCACACTTGATAAACTGCATTGTGTCATAGATACTCAAGCCCGCAGTCACCGAACCGCCTGGTGAGTTAATGTAGAAAGCAATGTCTTTGTCAGGGTTCTCAGCTTCTAAGAACAACAACTGTGCTACGATAACACTGGCGCTATGCTCATTTACATCAGTGTGTAGCATAACGATACGGTCACGTAGTAGTCGTGAATAAATGTCATAACTACGCTCACCTTTAGAGGTTTGCTCTACGACCATAGGGATTAAACTCATTTTGCTCTCGCTTTCTTTGTGGTTGGTTTAGGTTGATGATAGTGTTGAGGATAAGAAATTTTATCGCAGATGCCTAGCTTGAGTGCTTCATGGGCATCTAGCCATCTGTCTTGTGCGGGTAGTAAGAACTCTTTGATTTTAGCATCACTAAGGTGCGTACAGCTACGATAGTGTTCTAGCATACGCTTTTGTGTTAAGTCATACTCACGCACAGTCGCAAACAATTCGTGTGCTTTGCCTTCGTTAGCCCACGAGAATTGATGCGATAAGATAGATGTGTTAGGTGTTAATACTCGACGACCTTTAGCGCCTGTCATAAAGATAAGCAAGCCTGACGATGCGATCTGACCGAGTCCTACCGTCTTGATAGGGATAGCACTTGAACGCATTACGTCAATCAAGGCAAATGCCGAGGCAAGTTCGCCGCCCTCGCTACAAATCATTAGTAGCAATTCTTGCTTACGCTCAGCTACGGGCACTACGTAGTTCTGTTCGAGAATCCATTCGATGATAGGTGCTACACTATCCGAATCGACTTCGTCCATGAATACATACATGCCGCAGTCTTGAAGAGATGGATTAACACCACCACTTCTGTCGTTGATATCGTCACTAGCCATGGGTGTCTTTGTTTTGCTCATTTGTCTATTTTACATTAGATGCTCGTTAGAGTCAACTGTTTTTGGTAGAAAATAAAATTTTTGGATAAACTGATACCACTCTAAATATTACTATCCAATGTACATTTAAGGAGAATATTATGGATATCGTAATCGGTTTAGTAATCATCGCAGGTATTGCGTTCTATGTCTTCCGCAACAAGAAAGTTGTTGAAGAAGCATCAAGCCCAGCACCATACAAGGTTGAAGCGCCAGTAGATCCTATCAAAGATTATGCTGACATTGCCATCGCTCAAAATCCAGTACAGGAAGCTAAGCCAGTAAAAGCAACCAAAGCAAAAGCACCTGCTAAAGCTAGGGCACCTAGAGCAGCCAAACCAAAAGCACCTTCACTCAAAGTTGTTAAGGCAAAAGCACCACGTAAGCCACGTGCTCCAAAAACACCTAAGTAATCCATACTTAGAAATGATAAAAGGGACCACCTGGTCCCTTTTGTTTTGCCTGATATCCTCTTATTCCGATTCAATCTTGACTTGTAGTGGGAAGCCATGATTCTGAGCTTCAGTCTGAACTTCCACACCTTTTTGTTCAGCAAGTTCATAAGGCATTACTGCCACAACTGCGCTACCCTCTTGATGAATGGCAACCGTACGATCAAAAGCGTTTTTCTCGTCGTAGTTAAAGTAGGTAATTAGACTACCGACCACGAATTCCATAGTAGTGACTTCATCGTTTAGATAAACTACCTTGAACATACCAGGCTCTTTTAGCTTGAGATTGGTCTTGATTTTTTCTTTTGTGTCTACGCTTGCCATGTTTTTCTCCAGGTTATAACAGTATTTATTATATCACTTGTTAAACTTGATGTCAATCGTTTTTGGAGCATGAGTTTCAGGAATAAGTCTGCGTAGACTGATACCTAGAATACCGTTGGTAACGGCTGCCTCACGAACTTCGACATGCTCGGCAAGTGTAAACTCCTTCTTGAACACACGGTCAGAGATACCCTTGTAGATATACTCGACTGGTGGTTCAGCGGTCAATTTCTCACCAATGATAGTTAGAATATTACGCTCAACTGTGATGCGAATTTCGTTCTCGCCAAAGCCAGCAACTGCTACCTGAATCACAAACTCATTCTCGTCAATACGGAGAATGTTGTAAGGTGGATAGTTAGTTTGCTGAGCCTCAGTCATTCGCATCAACTCTTCCATCATGTTGTCGAAGCCGATGCCAAACTTGTGGATGCTAGGGATATCTAGCGAACGGAGTGTTAGGGTGCGGCTCATTATTGTGCCTCCTTAACTTCTGCGTCTACAACGCCGTCATCAGATTTAGCGTTGACTTCTGCTTCTGCTTTCTTAGCTACCTCTGTATAGATAGGCTGAGCGGCCTCGTAAACCTTCTCAATGGCTTTATCGATAGCGGCAACATCTTCACCAGCAACAGCTTGTTCGACGTTAGCAACAGCGTCATCAAAGTTAGCCTTGTCTTCATCAGAGATTGTAACATCCTTAGCGTCACGCTTTAGATTAGCGAGAGCGCCTTCAGCACGATTACGGGCTTCGATTAGCTCTTTAGCCTTCTTGTCGCTTTCAGCATTGTCAGCGGCTTCTTGAACCATACGTTGGATCTCCGCTTCGCTCAAGCCTGAATCACTCTTGATTGTGATTTTGTTTTCTTTGCCGGTGCCCTTGTCTTTAGCACTAATCTTCATAATGCCGTTAGCATCAATGTCGAATGTAACTTCAATCTGTGGTTGACCACGACGAGCAGGAGCGATACCGTCTAGCTTGAACTCACCTAGTGCTTTGTTGAACTTGAATAGTTCACGCTCACCTTGTGCTACCTTGATATCAACTGCTGGTTGATTGTCTTCGGCAGTAGAGAACACTTGACTTGCTTTAGTAGGGATAGTAGTATTCTTCTGAATCAACTTAGTGAATACACCGCCCATAGTTTCAATGCCTAGTGATAGTGGTGTAACGTCTAAGAGTAGAACGTCTTTACGATCACCTGCGAGTACACTGCCTTGAATAGCGGCGCCAGCGGCAACTGCCTCATCAGGGTTTACATCTTTGCGTGGTGCTTTGCCGAATAGTTTTTCAACTGCTTCTTGTACTTTAGGCATACGAGTCTGACCACCGACTAAGATAACTTCGTCAATGTCGCTAGTAGATACACCAGCATCCTTCATAGCAGTGCGGCATGGTGCTAGTGAACGCTCGATTAGTTCATCAACTAAGGATTCGAACTTAGCACGTGTTAGCTTGACGTTTAGGTGTTTAGGACCATTAGCGTCTGCTGTGATGTATGGTAAGTTTACATCTGTTTGTGCTGAACTTGATAGTTCAATCTTTGCCTTCTCTGCGGCTTCTTTTAGTCGTTGTAGGGCTAGTACGTCTTTAGTTAGGTCAACGCCACTGTCTTTCTTGAACTCTTCAACCAAGTAGTCCATGATGCGTTGGTCGAAGTCTTCACCGCCGAGGAAAGTATCACCGTTGGTTGATAGAACTTCAATTTGCTTCTCACCATCTAGATCGGCGATTTCAATAATTGATACGTCGAACGTACCACCACCAAGGTCATATACTGCGACCTTGCGATCACCTTTAGTAGCTTTGTCAACACCATACGCAAGAGCGGCGGCTGTAGGTTCGTTAATAATACGTAGAACTTCTAGACCAGCAATCTTGCCAGCATCTTTAGTTGCTTGACGTTGACTATCGTTGAAGTAAGCAGGCACTGTGATGACAGCTTGAGTAACTTCATGTCCTAGATAATCCTCTGCTGTTTGCTTCATTTTACGTAGCACTTCGGCACTAATCTGTGGCGGTGCTAGTTCCTTGCCTTGTGCCTTTACCCATGCGTCACCGTTCTTGGCTTCCATGATAGTGTAAGGCATCAAGTCGATATCCTTCTGTACCGCGTCTTCCTTGAACTTGCGTCCAATTAGTCGCTTAGCGGCATAGATAGTGTTTTTAGGATTCGTAACACTCTGACGCTTAGCAGAAGCGCCGACCAAGATTTCATCTTGTGTGTATGCTACGATTGAGGGGGTGGTTCTTGCGCCTTCACTGTTTTCGATTACTTTAACAGTGCCGTTCTCGATGACGGCAACGCAACTATTTGTGGTACCTAGGTCGATACCGATTACTTTGCTCATATTTTTCTCCTTTAAAAAGCAAGATTTTTATTTGTAGACCCGAAGCATCTACAAAATTATTTATCCCTTATAAGAGGGATAATATACGTATATTTCAAGTTTTTTGGATGTATTGTATAACAGATAAATAAAGGTGAGGGTCACGATACTGGACATATCTACCCTCTCTAACGCTACAAGGAGCAATCAGCATGGATATTTATAGAAAGAGAAGAACCTCTTCAACAATTTATCGTAAGATTTATGAACAGCATTTTGGTCCTATACCGAAAGATGAAACAGGCCGATCATATGAAATTCACCACATAGACGGTGACTCTGAGAACAATGATCCATCTAATTTAGTGGCGCTAACCCTACAAGAACATTATGATGTTCACTACTCCCAAGGTGATTTTAGAGCTTGTCAATTTATTGCTGCCAAACTAAAAAAGTCACCAGAAGAAATCAGAGATTTACATAAATTATCGATTAGAAAGATGATCGATAATAAAACATTCAATTTATGTGGAGGAGCGATTTCCAGAAAGATGAACCAAGATAGAATGGAATCTGGTATTCATTTGTTTCAAGTAAATAATCCTGGACCAGCAGTAACAGACAGACGAATTAATGACAGAACCCACAACTGGGTTGGAGAGAATCACCCTGATTTTGACCACACTGTTTATAAGTTTGAAAATAAAATAACTGGAGAAATTCTTGAATGTACCAGAGATTATCTAATCAAAACTTATAAACTAAACAAAGGTAATACATCATCTATGTTACTTGGTGGCAGACATAAATCAGTCGGTGGATGGCGTTTGAAATCTGTTTAAAATTGATTCGGGGTCATTCACTAAATCAATATCAACGATGATATGATTAGCGACTTTCTTCAACATCTGAACGTTATACATTACGGGAAGTAATACTCGTTCAATCTCACTATGAAGTGCTCTGGCGCCTGTTTTCATCTTCAAGCAATTCTCTGCGATTTGCTCGATAGCATCCTTAGTGAACTCAAGTTCAACACCATCCAACTCAAGTAGATAAACATACTGGGCAATATAGCTGTTCTTTACGTTTGTAAGAATCTGAATCAACTGTTCTTTAGTCAACTCATTGATATACACACGACTAGTAAAACGACCTGTGAATTCAGGAATCATGCCGAATGAGGTTAGATCATCAGGAGTCAACTGTTCAAAGTAACGCTGTTTGTCTTGTGTCTTGTTCTTTAGCTTGTTAGAGAAGCCGATGCCGCCGCCATCAACACGCTTACCGATAATGTCTTCCATGCCGACGAAAGCACCACCAGCAATGAACAGAATGTTAGTAGTGTCAACTTCTAGCATATCCGAACCAGGGTTCTTACGTCGACCGCTTTGAGGAATACGACAAACTGTGCCCTCTACAAGTTTGAGTAAGGCTTGTTGAACGCCTTCGCCACTAACGTCACGTGTAATTGAAGTTGACTCTGACTTACGGGCAATCTTATCGATTTCGTCAACGAATACGATGCCACGCTGTGCTTTCTCAATGTCACCATCAGCCGCGGCAACAAGGCGAATAATCATACTCTCAACATCATCACCCACATAGCCAGCTTCGGTAAGTGATGTGGCATCGGCAACCACAAAGGGTACATCAAGGTACCGAGCAACCGTCTTAGCAAGTAACGTCTTGCCGCTACCAGTCGGACCAAGCACCAAAATATTGGCTTTAGTAACATTGATATCTGACTTATTGTTAATGCGTTTGTAATGATTAGCAACTGCCACACTTAGAATCATCTTAGCACGATCTTGACCAATAACATACTGGTCAAGAAATGCTTTGATATCATCAGGATAGAGCGAATTACCACCAGCTTCTTTTGTTTCAGTCTCGTCTTTCAACAAGTCTGTACAGAGTTCGATACAATCGCTACAGATAGCAGTGCCATCTCCAACGATTAGTTTCTTTACTGCGTCTTTGTGTTTACCACAAAAACTACATTCTTTAATTTTGTGAATTTCGCTCATCTATTACTTATCTTTGTTAGCTACGGACCCGACATTTACTTGGATTAACAAATTCAATCTCGACTCCTTTTACTGATTGAACCCACTGAATAAATTGGTCCTCAGATTGGTCTTCTCTACGAGGCAAGATAAAGTTAGTTTCATAATTGAAACTTGATGGGATTTGATAAACACGTTCATCCCAACCATTTGGCTTCTTCTCGTATCCAAGAGACCCTTCGAAGTGCTTGTCAGATAAGTCATAGCAAGCGGCTCTTGGATTTGTAGCACCAATAAATTTGACCATCACTTGAGTGTTACGAGGATCAAACGCATTGATAAAACTTTCCTGAATAGACTTGTCCTTCCAACCACCACGAGCACTACCAAACAGTCCACCTAAGCGAACTGTCCATTTTTCATTATGATAGCCTTCTTCGTTAGTAGTTTTGATAGCTTCTTTGAGGGCATCAAAATACTTGTCGTTGCCTTTGATTTTAGTACTGACAATAAATGATTGGCTAGTAGTCAAACCATAGTAAGGACGCTTATAGCTAGTCTCTGCTACCTTCATACTAACAACTTCAACGTTGTAAGCCATACGATGATAGTCATTCAAGATAGAAGTAAACAAACGACCAGCTTGGCGTGAACGCTCAGCATCGGTTACCAGTTTTGCTTTTTCACGTTCCCAGTCGCTGGTCAACTTCTGTTGATTCATAGTGCTACCACTAGATTCACCTAGAGCAAGCGCACGTTCGGCGATCTTACTATGGCTTACCCACACGTCCATGGTAACAACGTGAGTGCGACCAACGACTTGACGGTCTAGAACTTTGAAGTCCTCAACATAACCGCTACTGTAGTTGATAACGTCAGCACGAATCAGGTCACGTTTGCTACTCTCACGCTCACTAACAATAACAGTGCCAACAGCTTGGTCAATAGCGAACGAGAAACCATTGCGTCTGGCTTCATCTTCTGTCAAGCCTTCGCTTTTTACCTTAACGTAATATACTCTTGTTGAGTTCTTTGTTATCCACTGACCGATTGACAGGGCCACTGATGCGATAGAGAATGGATCTTGGGCACTAACAGTGGCCGAAGCCACCATTAGCAATGCTACGAGCAAACGCTTCATAGTGTTCTCCTAAAAATGGTAGATTAACGGCCACCAAATTTAGATTCGAGAAACTTGGAGGCAGCCTCGCTGTTTTTGTCCCAACGGATAGTTACGGAAACTTCTTGAGGACCGACAACTTCCTGCTTGATAGTCTTAAAGCCCTTCAACACGGCAGTAGAGTTAGCACGAACGGTGGTGGTCAAGTAACGAGCAGTGTTGTTACTGTTCTCACGCAAGTTTGTGTCTTGCTTAGCACCGTTGTCTGCTTTCACAGTAGCGGCGGACTCATTGACTTCCTTATCAGTCAATTCGACCATGTCGCTATCACCACTACGAGTGTTCAACTTGTCAAGCGCCTTTTCAACGTTCTTGGCAATAGTCTTAGTGACACGAGTGGAAGTAATGTCTTCCTTGATAAAGTGCGCAACGTTGGCACGAGCATCGTTACCAGCGTGAATGAACGCAGTCTTACGATTCATAGTAGTGCCGCCATTTGTGGGAGCAGTAGCGGTCGCTTCGATAGCGATAATAGCGCAGTCGCCATCGCCTTTCCAAGGCTTGTACCAAGCACAATCAGTCTCAATCTTGATACCTTCTTGGACGAATGACGTTGCCAAGCGTTGATTGCGAATTGGTTCATCACTGTTGGTCAGCGATTTGGTAGAACTACAAGCGGCCAAAGTGGAAACGGCGGCAACAATAGCCAAGGTTTTGAGTGTCTGTGTCATAGAATTGTCCTTACAATTTGAGTTACGATACAAGTATTGTATCAGGATGGGAGGTATCAGTCAATAAAAAATGGAACTATTAGTTCCATTTTTGTTAGGCTTTGTTTTCCAAATACTCTCGGATAGCGTCATCCTCGTCATCCGTTAGCATTTCCGGCAAGTATTCGTCATTTGCCAACTTGTCTACCAACAACTGTAAGTAGTCATCGCTGTACAAATAAGAACCGTTCATATGCTTGTCAACGTGAATCCACTCTAGGCCATTAAACTTGAATAAGCGGTGTGGTCTAGCATCTACTCGCATGAATAAGTCACCTGTTAGAGCTTCACGTGGGAAGTCACTGCCATAGTTGAACTTGTTTTGAACTTTGCCGTCTAATGGCAACATCAAGTCAGGACGCATAACACGTAGCGCATCCATACTTGTTAGTTTGCCTTCGTAATCAACATATCCAGTAGAAGTTGGATCATACAGTTTCTTCGCAACTGTGACATTAGCAGTTTCAATTTCGATATCATCGGTAGTTGAATGAGTAGTGTCATCAGCAGTGATAATACTATCAACAGTAGGCTCTGTAAATTCAGGTGCCTTAATGACTTCGACTTCTGTTGTATCTTCTACAAATGGTGGTGCTTTGACAGTATCAACCTGTTCTTCAACTTTAGGCCAAGTTACTTCATCACTGGCTTTATAAACCATAGGCTTAGTATCTTTGAAGTGAGAGAATGGCCACAACAGATACGGATGCTTAGCTAAGATAGATTCTTCTACTTTATCATCCTCTTTATTAGCATCGCTAGTCTCGCTGTTGGTATCTGTCTCAGTTCCTTCAGCGGATTCTGCGGCTTGTTCGGCTGCTTCTCTGTCAAGTTGTTGAGCGGTTTCACGGGCCTTGTCGAAGAAGTTTTTGACATCTTCCATCTCCTTTTGTTCTTCTGCTAGTTCGTCTTCCTTTTCCCAACGCATACTTTGTTGGGCGGCAAGAATCAATACAAGCGCAAGCGGGTCAAATACAGCCACAATCATAATGATAACGAATCTAACTGCCTTCTCAAGCACACCTTCATCAGCAGTATCACCATAGACTAGTGCGGCAATATACTTAATCGGACCAACCTCTGCTTCTACTTTGCGGAACTCAGCACGTAGTGGCGCGGCCTCTTCGTTAAGTTTAGTAATTTTTGTTTGTTCTACTTGAATCTCTTGTAGTAGTCTGGCACGTTCTTTGCCTTGACCACGACGAATAGCTACAGCTTTATCAGCGCCCTTTTCATCATTACTGCGACCCATAACTTGGTCAACAGCTTCGTCCATTTGCTTGAGTGCTTTACGATTTGCTTCAATGTTATCTTTGGCGATTTTGATTTTCTCGTCATAGATAGCAACTTTAGCCATACTGTCACCACTGACTAGTGATTGGTCACTATGCGCTTTAGATAGGAAGCCAAAAATACCCATACTAGTCAGTGCCATTAAGAAAGCAACTGCTGGTACGAGATATAGTTTGTAGGTAAGTGGTGAACGACTCCAATTCAACTTTAGCCAAACTGCGGCAACTAATTTACCTAATTCAAGTGCGGCACCCATGATAATGATGGGAACGACGGCGGCCGCAAAGATAGCAGTCAAGCCTACAATAGAGTAGTAAGCACTGATAGCACTAATGAGTAGCGCCACCAGCAGTGTATATGTTGAATAGCGAGTTAAAAATTTGAACATAGAATAATATTTATCAGGTTTTATCTCGTATTCTAACACACGAGATAACGCTAGTCAACTTTTTTGGACAAGGCTATAAGAGTTATTAGATTTTCATATGCTTCCAACACGCTAGGATTGCTGTCCAGTAGAGATTTTGCTTCATCTATCATAGCATTAACACCAGCTTCTGCGGCTTCTCGTGCTGATGGCATTTCGATGTATTTGCCGCGTTCACCCATAACATCAACAAAGCGTTGCCATGCTAGATGTTGTTCTTCGGTCAACTTATCGCCATGTCGTGGACGCATTTCTTGTGCCCTCATAATAGCCCTAGAGATAGCATCTTCTGCGGCACGACCAGCGGCGATCATGGCGGCATAATCAGGGTCGATATTGTACCTGATTGACTTGCCACCAGGGTAGCACATTACTAAGTGTGTGCCCTTTGACATAGAATCAACAAAGTTGCTATCGTACTCACGAACTGGCACATAGCGTCTGCCTACTTTACGATAGAATACTTCCTTTGTCATACGAATAAGTGTGAATAGTTTTCTAAGAACTCTCGTTCTGTTTGTGTTATACGTTTTGGTTGATGACCTGGGAATTGTGCTTCCCAAGTTACCCAGTTGCCGTCATCACGGCGCTTTACTTGAATGATAGTCATAGTAGCGCCATCATCGAATGTGAATTTTTTGCCTACAAATTGTTCAAATTCACTCGTCATTTTATTCCTAGATGTCTGTTTGAGGTATTTAACCATTTATTGGCTTGCTTAACATCATCGTCTATCAACATCGAACGTGTTCGATACAATTCAGCCGATCTTATGTCTGCTATAAATTGTTCTTTCTGTTGTTCGAAGGTTTTAAATTTTATGGATTCTCTAATTTCTAACAATAGTAGATATACGAATGTTTCAAACTCATTTCGAGTTCCCTCAGATTCAATAAGATCACTTATTTTCATTTCTGGACGCCCGTTGTTTAAGTAATCTATTCAAGGCATTTTTAATATCTCTTTCAGATTCTAACCATAGTAAATATTGTTGTTCTGTTTCAAATTTGAAGTGATATTTCTGCCCAGTAATGCTACCAACTTGAACAAATTCTTTATAATATGGGCTATCACCATCCGGCATACCAGCGATTTCTTCTAAGTTCTCTTCACTCACATGACTCTCCTAAGATATTTATATTACTTATCTTCGCCTTCATCCGGGAACATAGCGTCAATTTCAGCCATACGTCTAGCACGTTCCTCTTGTTCGACCTTGCCGTGCTCAGTCAATGCTAAGTCACTATCACACATAGGGCAACCGTCTTTAGTATCGTGCCATGTTTCACAATCGTCAGGCAATACTTCACCTGCTTCGTTGACATAGATAGTGCGTGATTCCCATGACTTGCCCTCCCAACGACATTTAGTACACCGGTGTGTTGGTAGTGATTCTGGTTCACTATGCCAGCTACCATCATCACCTAGTTCATACGTAACATCGTATCCGCCCTTGCGCATTGTCCAGTTGTCGTCATACTGGTGTTCCCAGTCTAAATCAACATCGTTTTCATAAGCATCGTTTACAATGTCCTCAACGTCGATTTCACCGTCAGCAAGTTCTTGTAACTTCTGAGCGATTTCATCTTCATCTAAGTCAGGATAAATTTCTGCTAAGATATCTTCATCAATTTCAATCGCATATTGACAATCTACTTGATGCCATTCATGTTTTACTAAGGTTACCATTTTATTTCTCCTCGATAGTTATGGTATGTGTCTTACGAATATAGTGTGCTAGGTCTTCAATCAAGCCAACAACACCTTCATCAGTCATAGTAAGTGTAGTAGTGCCATAATCGTTCTTCATTGAGAACTGAATATTACCAGCATCGTTGATGCCTAGAGAATACGGAGCACGACTAACATCTAACTCTGGCTCTACTGCCTTCAACTTTGGCGGCTCAGGGAACTTCAACACTTTTGCGCCTTCGTTAGTGTCTTTATCTTCTTTACTCACAGGTTCTCCCTTTTCAAATAATGGTGCCATGTTTAGATATCTACGTAATTGTGGTATTACTAATGGCAACGATAATAATATAAGCCATGTTAGCGTAATAGCACCTTGCGGAACTGAATCTTTGAACCATGTCAAGTGCGCCATACTAATGATAAAGTAAATAGCACCTGTCCAGAATAGCCAGTAACCTGGTGAACGACCGAACCACTTCATTTTGACCTCACACATCTATAGTTTTCAATTTTCAACCCAAGTTCTTGAGCGGCACGTTCGCACATTTCTTTGGCATTATATTTGCGTTCCCAATTGTCTTGATGGAATTCACCGAGTGGCCGCCAATCATATTTGATGATATCGGGCGACCGAGCGGAGGCACCAGCACCTACTACAGTCCAAATCATTAAGATATAAATCATATCAATATTTTCCGAAAGCGCCTGGCTTACCTAGATTAGGATTCTCACACTTAACGCCTTTGCCAAATTCATCTAATATTTGACGAGCGTTACCCTTTTGATCCAGTACGAATCTGTAACCTTCGATACAACGACTCTCGGTAGTACCGTTGATGCCCCATGTAACGTTGCCGTTAGAGGGAGCACCGCCGAACATAATGGGAGCCGCTATTAAGAAGATAACAGCGACGAATACAATACCTACTAGCATTTCGATAAGAGTCACGCCACGTTGTCGCATATTACTTACCTACGTTAACAAAGCCCTTGAAGTCGTATGGGACAACAATAGCGTTTACACGACCGTTCTTGATACCTTCAGCAATATCGGCTTGAGCTTTGGCTTGCATATAGGCGATACTCTGACTACCTTGATTAGCAAGAGCTTGCATACGGCGGGCTTCTGCCTCAGCAGTCTTAACTTCGACCTCTTTTTGCTTCAACTCGTTTTTAGCACGAACCAATTCGTTAGCACTAGCTACGACTGAATCAGCAGGTACTACGTTGCGAATCAACACTTGACCAACAACGAGACTACCGTCCAGCTTTTCTTCGGCTAATGATTTTTGAATCTGCTCTTTAATGGCTTGCTCCATAGCTTGACGGTTATCAGCCATATCAAGTGCTTCATACTTACGTGCTTCCTTATAGATAGCATTACGGGCAGTTTGTACAATGTAGTTGTACATTAGATAGATATCGCCATTGTGACGGGCATGGAACGCTTGACTCTTTTGTGAATACAACTCAGCAACTTGTGCCTGATTGATGTTATAGATAACAACTGCGTCAAAGTCTTTCATGGTAGAGTTATCTTTAGCAACAGGAGTCATGTCGTCAAGTTTAACGTTAACGTCCTTGACAGGGAAGGTCAGTACATCGCCCACCAAAACTTGATTGAATGATCCTGGTAGTAACTCACCTGGTTTAACCTGTTTATCGAAGCCAACACGAACGCCAACCTCACCAGTTTCGATACGAGTACAGCCGGTAGCAAGAATTGCCGCGGCTAAGATAGACATTGTAAAAATACGCTTCATTTGATTTCCTTAAAAAAGAACTACGATTGATAATAGAACTGAGAGTGCTATTGCTGAGATAATTATACTATAACCCAGTGTTTTAGTCAATGCCCATTTATCCAAACCACTTAATGAGCGCCAAGATACAATGGAGAAATGTATCAAGCCAGTAAATATAAGAAATGTTAGTATAGCTCTAATCATTTTATTCTTCCATTTTCTGTGCTAGACCGCGCCATTCGTTGACTTTCTTTTCTGTCAACCATTTTTTGCCGTCCCATTCTACTAATTCATCGCTTAACCAAGGCCAAGCGGCTTTCTTGTCCAGTTTGAACTTACATTCATACAATCCTGCTTCCCATGGCTTAGACTTGACAGGGAACCAAGGTGATTTCTTAGCGTGTTCTACTCGAACTTTGAGTGAAGCGCCAGTAGTGTCAATCTTATCTTCGCCACCTACCACAACCCAACGAGTTTCTGTCCACTTACCAGTAGTAGAGTAGTCAATGTTTTCAATCTCTTCGCCATCATAGTAAATAGTAGTCAAGTAGCTGGCGCCATCACAATCAGTATACTCAAAACGTAACTTCTTTGGATTGAATGGCGTGGTCAATTCAATCTCGCCACCATAGAATGTGCCCTTCTCGCCGTTGCCGTGCCAGATTAATACTTCACCAGGCTGTCGACCGTTCTCTGGATACCAATCTTCATCTTCATCGTATTCAATCTCATGGTCATCGAGTGAATCAAGTGTAGTTTCAAGTACTACCTGATCTTGTTCATCGGTAATCTGAACATATCCGCCGTCATCAAAGTTGGCACCGCCTGCGTAGAAGATTTCATCACCGTCATAAGGCTCACCAGGAGGGAATGGTTGAAATTCTTCAGGCACTTCATGCTCATTGTCCCAAGAACTAGCATAGTCTTCTATGTCAATATCATTCTCTTTGAAGTATAGATATTGTTCACGAGTAGCACGTAGGAATCGTGAGTCGCCACCGTAACCATACACTTGAATCTTGTATGTGCGAGGTGTAAATTTTAGAATGTCAATAAGTTCATTGAATTCTGCTTCTTGTTCTTTAGTAATGTTTGTCATTTCTGTACTCCAAAATATTCTTTAATGCGATCACCCTTAGTTTTGGTAATATAACCACAACCAGCAGAGTTAGGGGTTTCAATATCTGCTATTCTAGCACACTCTAGTATTAGCAACTCAGCAAATCGGTCAACATCAGAACCAAGTAAGACATTAGCAGACTTGAATTCGTCTTGTGATGCTAAGGCTTCTTTAGGTCTTGACTGTCTGTATAGTTCTGTTAATCGTTCATTCATAATCACCTGCTCTTTTATCAAAAAATAGTGCGGCGCAACGTGCGTCTGGGAAAGTTTCGTTACTGTGCTTGACCATAACAGCCGCAACTGCTCTACACTGCTCTAAACTGGCAGTAGGCTCAATCATAACTTGTGTAACACCTTGAACAACAACCGCATATACAATAACATAAAACATTATTTTGCTTCCAAGTTTAAGAAGTATTCACGAATACCACGAGCATCGTGTAAGGCATTATGTGGTACCTCGGACTCATATTGAATGCCAAAGTCAAGTTCAAACTTAATGTTGTTGACAAACGATATCATCATGCCTGGGCCAGTGATTAGCGATTCACAAAAGTAACGAATGTCATCTGGCCAGTCAGCAATGATTGTAACATCTTGTCTGAATGACCATAGATACTCTGCTAAGTCTGATTGAAACTGACCACGAGTTATGGCGACCTCGGTCATATGTGGCACTACATTGTCTTTGACCCACGGATGTAACTGTGAGCGCATTTCAAGTTCACGATAGAATTCAGGCAATGCTTTATCGTGCGGCACTAATGCTAGGGACATTAGTTGGCCGCCGAAGCCGTTGAATTCTGTGTCTAAGTATAATTTCATTCTTCAACTCCGAATCCTACGCCATACTGATTCAAATGTTCTTGGGTCCAGGAACACCACCCATCCTTGTGGAATATGCTCAGGATAGAACAATATCTGACCCGTGCTGTGTTTATACATTTTCATTCTTCAACTCCGAAATGTTTCAGAATCAAATCATTTGACTTGTATGGTTCCGCAGTATCAGCAATGATAGCGCACTCACGCACAATCAACTCGGCAAACTTTTCTAATGGGACGAAAACATCATCGGGTAAATCATCTAATTTTAGCCCGGCTTGTGTCGCTAATTCTTCAAATTTATTTGTCATCACGGAATCTCACAAAGCGTGGGAAGCGGAGCGAATACGTGCCGTCTTGATTCTTGCTAACTACATCAGCCAAGATTTCAACTGTCTGACCAATAATGATACTACGGTCAGTCCAAAAGCTATCTCGCTGAAGGTCGCTAAAACCACTACCAACATTGACGCTAATGGTGCGTCCGTCATCAACACCACGGCACACCAGTGCTCCAAGGCGTCCCTCATTTCGACCAGTGCCTTCTTCAACATCGATGACCTCCAAGTCAACAGTAATAACAGGCTTCCACTTCAACCAACTAGTGTTACGCTTACATTCATAAGGAGCGTTCAACTCTTTAATCATAATGCCTTCGAAGCCAGCCTCAACTTGATCGTTAGCATAACGACGGAACTGGTCACGGCCTTCAGCAGTGTCTAAGTCGACCATCAAGTGTGGTAGCAAGTCAACATTGTCCATAGTGTCAAACACAGGACGGCATTCTTCAAGAGCCTTGATGCGCTTGTATAGTTGTGCGTTACAATGACCTTCACGGAACTCTGAGAGAGGTAGCACATCGAAAGCATAGAACACACTGTCAGTAGCTTGTACATCAGTCTTGCGACGAGCCTGCTTCATCAATTCATTGAATGACTTGCCGATAACTTCGCCATCAAGCACAAAGCCTTTGGCTGTGTTAGTGCCGATATGCTTAGCGAGGCGAGTAGCAATCTGCTTTGCTTGGTCGACGATTTGAACTTCAATATGAGTGAAGTTATCAAACACTTTGCCGTTGCGACTGTAGCAAGCAACAGTAGTTTCAGCGCCGTCGATATTGACAACGAACAGGGCACGAACGCCGTCGAGCTTAGGTTCGAGGCGCTTCTCGCCCTTCATTTCAGGACGATCTTCACACGATGTAGCAAGTTGACAACCGAATACGGGAATAGTGTACTTGGTCTTTTTGACAATCTTGTTGATTGTTTTCTCAGAGATACCAGCACGTAGGTCTTTGAGAATAACAGCACGACATAGGCCGTTCCACTGCTCACTGTCAAAGCGTTTCGACATATCTTCAATAGCATCACGTGCGGCATGACCACTTAGGGCACGAACACGCAAGCGAGATAGTAAGGTGTCAAAGTCTGACCATGGGTTTTCAGCACCAGTGATGCCAACAGTAGGTTCTACTTGCTTGTAGCCAAACGTAATGAATGGATTGTAGGCATAGTTAGATAGGGTCAAGAAGTTATCAGCATCAGTGTTGCCAAGAGTGGCCATGTTGAGCGCATCTTGTAAGACTGCTTCTTTGTGAAGTCGGCTGTCGCTTTCGTTCAAGCGGTTGATCCAATAAACTGACATTACATTACCTCACTATTATAAGTTACTGATTTTACTGAATCCCAACGGAATGATTTCCAAGCGCCTGCTTCTACATCATAGACAGAGCGAACATCAGGATTTACTTTGCGCGGATTGCTTGCGTTTTTGTTTGAGTTCTCCATAATTTTTTCTTGTTCTTCGACAGGAATAATACTTACATTTAAAGTAGATCGCATAGTGCGCGGTGTGCCGTCTTTTTTGACAAACTCTACAGTTACAATTTGTCGATGTAGTTCTACTGTGACACGAGTGCGAAAGCGAACAACTGCGGCTTTAGAATCCTCTTCTTTGAGAATTTCCAAAACTGGATATATGGTAATGACGGACATAAAAAAGACCCTAGAGTTATTAACTTAGGGTCTATTGTATCACTTGGGTAGGTTTACGTCAAGTGATTTTGGAATAATTTAGATTACTACTCTACCAGGTTGTTCTTCTGGTTGAGATTGGTTCGATTGTTGCGGCTGTTCAACTGGTCTCAAAGATTCAGAACCAGGAGTTGGCAATAAAGTAGCAACTGAAGTAATTCCATGTGCTTTATTATATTCTTGACTCTTTTTGGCCGCTTCCTTTAACACGCTATCAGTATCAAATGCTATTGCGTTTTCTCGTGTATTAAACACTGCTTTTACTATTCTAACTAATCCATTCTCCGATACGACTGGAGTAAAACTGCCAGAAACTAAGTTTTTAGCATGAGTTGAGTTAAGATGATTGTTAAGATCCGCACTGTGCTCAAAAAATGGAACACTGTTATCTGATTTTCTTTCAATGAAGGTAAGTTCTAATGACATGGTTATTCTCCTATATACTATATTTATCATTAATCCACAAATTTGACTTCTCTATAGCGTTGGATATCATTTTCTTCACACCATTGCTGTTTTTTGTTTCCAGCCTCAATTAATTTTGGATCTGCCTCAAATTGATCTGCCAGTTCTAGGTTTGTCCATCTGACAACTCCTCGTCTAGTCAGGCCATCATCGCTATATTCCCAATTCTCGAATGCCCTTCCACTAAAATCATCGATGCCTTGTCTATAAGTGTTAATTATATATTCACGCAGTTCTCCATCAAAGTCATAAAACCTACTGTTTTTATTAGGTATGACTTCTACATATGTCCACTCAAATATCATTTAATTTGTCCTTTACCTTATTTATTACGATATTTGCTTCCCTATAAGATTTCATCAGATTCAAAGAAGAATCCAAGATTTCTAAGATAATCAACGTGGCCAAAGAGCGACATTCCAACTGTTCTCGTTCGGTAAGGGAATCAATAAACTCCAGAACCTCTTCCACACTATCAGTCGCCCAAAGAATATCCAAGATTTCCACTTGCCTCGCAGTTAAGCCAGTTAGTTCAATCACTCTGTTTCTCCAGGTAGTCCATTACTGTGGCGATCACGCTTGGATTCCAAGTCTTGGAAAAAGCGTTTCTCTTGTACGGTAAGGCGATCTTTACCGTGTGTCTTGCGTGGGTTGCCACACAAGTAGCAACCAGGATTGCCGCAGTCCATAGCATGATGTTTTGCTAGTCGGTGTGGCTGACGGTCAATTCTGTGGTCATGAGTATGATGCGACTTAGCAATCTTTACTTGACGGGCAATCGCAACGTCAGTCTTATGACGGCGGCGACTGTTTAGGAATTTAGCGGTATCGTTACTCATAGGTGTCCTCTACAAAATCAGGTTTGGTTGACTTTGGCTTACCAGATGTTTTCTCTGGCACAAAGTTGATTATATAACCATCAAATGAGCCATTTGATAGTCTTGCTTCGATAGATTGAATCTTACGACCAGTTTGCTGTTCTACAACTGTGCGCACAATGTCTTCGGCTACTTTACCGGTAACTGTTGATGTGATTGATAGTTCAAAGTTATACGCCATCTCTTATAATTCCAAAACGTAGTTCGATTGCTTTAGCAGTAGTCATATCGCTATTCTCTCTAGCAATCTTGGCACACTCTTTAGCAACTGTATCGCCAAACTTCTGTAATAAGTCACCTCCCACTTCAGGGTAGTGTGAACCGCCTACTTGTAAGGCAATATCAAAATAGGGTTGCTTCATTTTAGACATTGATACTCCAGATAATGAATACGTAAGTAAGGCTGTGTAATAATTGGTCTAGACCCAACAAGAACCAAAACTCTTCGTGTGTTGTAGCAGTCCATCCCATACGACTATTGAGATTCATCTTTGCCCAGTCAATATGATAGTGAACAACCGAATCGATCAAGCCACACACAATAGCAGTAGTAGGATCAACAAAGAAGAATAGTATGGCAAGAGTAGCAATACCGTGTAAGCCACTGTGTAAGATGCCGCCAGGATGTCCGTAGGTTCCCTTGTTCATCCATTGATATGGTTTCTGTAGCAGGAAGTCTACGATAAAGTGTTTTACTGAGAATAGAATCAGCAATAGTAATTGAGTAGTCATGGCTTATTGTAATAGTAAAAGAGAATCCTGTCAATAGAAGCCACTGTATCGTTTATCCAAATTTACTTTAATAGAGTACCATTCTTGTATTTTGACATGATTGAACTAAATTTTTCTTTAGTTCTAAAGCGTAGTGCGGCTCTGTTTGCTCTTGATAGTGGTCTGATACCATGCGGCCAATGACTGTTGAAAATTGTGCCATAGTTTGAACCATAGTAATGAGTGTGAAGGATGTCCTCATCTTTGAGAATGTCCTCGAAACTATGTGTCTCGCCCTCAACATAATCTACTTTAGAGCGATCATAAAAATCAATAGGCTGAAAATCCTGTTCAGGTATGATTGGAAAAATCATGGTTGAACTAGCATAGTAATCAACATGAGGCTCAAAATAAAAATCTGTTACCCTATACCAATTTATGTCAACACTGTATGGATTTATAGGTTCGTCTAAGTTTAGGCGTTCCGCAATATCTCTTACAATTTTAAAGTCTAGTAGATTGACGCTTAGATGACTTTTTGTTGGATCAATCATCATATGTTCGCCGTATTGAACAACTACACCTTTGTACTTGTTGATATCATTGATATCATATTCTTTTTTCTCAACGTCACCCCACCAAGGAAGACCTTTAATTCTAAAGTTTGGCTTTAGTTGCTCGAATAGCTCTTCCATCTTAGAGCGGTCATAATTTAGTTCAGGAAGGTCTAGTACAAAGTCGTCAGTATTCATGCTGTTATTTAGTAAAAAGAGGGCCGAAGCCCTCTTTTTACTTTTTGGCGTTAGCACGAACCTCATCGAAGGTAATTTCGTTGAGTAGTTCTCCGTCACAGTAAACAGTTTCGAGAACTTCATCCCAACGCATACCACGATCAGTCCAGCCCTTAGGTTGTTCGACGCCTGAGCGATACTCGCCGCCAGATTCCCATAGAACAACACGACCTGCTTTAGACTTCTTGCCAGGGTCAGTGACAGGATCTTTCTGAACGTCAAACCATTCAGTCTTCCAACCACTACCCAAGTCACCATCTTCTACCCAGATATCACGACTCATTGCTGAACACTTCATTGCGAACTTTTGAGTATCCCGATCGACCTGTTGAAGTAGAGCACCACCCATACCGAAAGCGATGTTATCAGCACTCCATCCCATAGCCATGAGTGCTCCGAGTATGCTACGAATAGTAAGCTCGTTAACACCATCACCCTGGATAAGTCGAACATTATTGAGGACTTTGAATCCTTTACTGTTGGTAGTGTAGCCGAATCTCTCTCCTAAGATTTCAATCAACTTGCGGTTAACTTCAACAGGGTCACCGCTGTCAGGGCGAATAACAACAGTGGCACCGCTATCAACAACTTGTTGACGAAGCTCTTCTCCCCAAAGTTTACTAGCGGCATTATAGATGTCATAACTATCAGATACGACAGCCACAATAGCCCCAGGCTTTGCAAATTGGGTAAGCATATTTCTGTAAGCATCTACTTCACCATCACGGCCCCAACTGGTAATTGTTGAGTGTTCTGCGGCAGGGATACTGAAACCAGCAACACCAGCGTTATAAAACTCACGAGCGTACAGTAGCCCAGAAATTGTATCAGTGCCCATAAAGTTGACAAGGTGTGCCGCTCCACCAATACCGGCAGATTCAAGACTAGATACACCTCGAGCACCAAAATCGTGCAACTTAAAATCAATAAGAGTAGGATCACCAGTTTTCTCCAAGTAGTCAAGAATTATTTTGCGAATGGTCCAAGACTGAGTAGCAACAGTAGTTGGGTACCAGACGGCACGTAGTAGAGCAGTTTCCAAGTAAGTGGTAAGCCAGTAGCACTTAGGGTCTGTGTTCTCAATAGTTGCCAGAACGTTTTTAACAGGTACCACTGTGCCTTCAGGCACAGCACGTATAACGACAGGGAGGTAACCACCGTGTGCTTGTAGAATGTACTCCCATCCCACTCTGTTGAAGGGTTCGCCGTGAGCAGTGAGAATTGTGTCCGCAATATCAATATCGGCTTGTGTGATTGGCTCAAGTAAATATTCCTTAATGAAGGCTTGTAG
>JACCEE011244916.1_pt1 | contig 33114 bp, 29 predicted proteins | sample 7449931 | NCBI WGS metagenome assembly JACCEE01 (sample SAMN15323457, study PRJNA562643) | freshwater metagenome | isolation source: river surface water | place: USA:Blue River Watershed | collected 2017-08-19 | reverse complement strand
TCGCCTCAATATTCACGCCCTTCATCATGCCGTCGCGGCCAATGTCGGTGTAGACAATCGCCTCACAGCCATAATCTTCAAATTTTTTCGCCAGGTCGATAACTTCGTGACCGGATAATTTACTCCAGCCATCGGTCGCCACTTTTCCATCTTTCGCATCCAGCCCGACGATGATCTGGCCCGGAAAGGCGCTGCAGGCATCGTGGAGAAAACCGGGGTTTTTCACGGCGGCGGTACCAATGATGATGTAAGACAGACCGCCGTCGAGATAGCGTTCGATCGTGTCCAGGTCGCGAATGCCGCCACCCAGTTGAACAGGAATTTCATCCAAGCCGTGTTCATCAGCGTAGTCACGAACGGCGGCAATAATGGCTTTGATCGCGGGCTCGTTTTTGGGCTTGCCCGCGAACGCTCCATTCAAATCCACCAGATGCAGGCGTCGAGCGCCCTGCTGTAACCAGTGGCGCGCCATATCGGCTGGGTTTTCGGAAAAAACGGTGACCTGGTCCATATCGCCTTGTTTGAGGCGAACGCACTGGCCGTCCTTGAGATCGATTGCGGGTATGAGCAGCATGGCTACTGTGGGATCACTAAGAGGATGGTTGGGTTAGTGAGATCAGCGCTAGTCGCTGCAGCTCAGGGATTCCAATGTACAAAATTTTTATAAAGCTGCAAACCAGCAGACGCACTTTTTTCAGGGTGAAACTGAGTAGCGAAAATATTATCTCTTCCTGCAGCGCAGCAAAATGGCAAACCGTAAACTGTTTCACCCAGCGCATGGTCGATTTGGTCGGGAACCGCATAATAACTGTGCACAAAATAAAAATAACTACCATCGGCAACCCCATTCCAAATCGGATGAGTTTTACGCTGCCGAACTTGATTCCAGCCCATCTGCGGCACTTTGAATCTGGACCCATCGGGTTGAATCTGGCCATCTAGCTGAAACTTCACCACTTTACCGGGTAACAACCCCAGACAACGGGCATCACCTTCTTCGCTGGAGTCGAACAGCATCTGCTCACCGACGCACACTCCAAACAGGGGCTTATTCTGCACGGCCTCCATCAGCGCCTCAAGCAGACCCGAATCCCGTAATGATTGCATACAATCCGGCATCGCTCCCTGCCCCGGCAAGACGATGCGATCGGCAGCACGAATCGCATCTGCCTCAGCAGACACCGTCACTTCAGCCTCTGGCGCGACATGCATCAGCGCCTGCGCTACCGAGCGCAGATTGCCCATGCCGTAATCAACCACCACAATCTTATTCATGAAATCGCTTAATGCTTGCGCGGCTAAAAGGCCTATCGAAAAACTAGTTTAGAGGCTGCCCTTAGTGGAGGGGATGGTTCCAGCGGCGCGGGAATCAAGCTCAGCGGCCATACGCAATGCACGGCCAAAAGCCTTGAATACGGTTTCACACTGATGATGCGCGTTCTCTCCGCGCAAATTATCAATGTGCAGCGTCACCAGCGCATGGTTGACGAAGCCCTGAAAAAATTCATGCGTGAGGTCGACATCAAAGCTACCAATCATGGAACGCTTAAATGGAACGTGAAATTCCAATCCGGGACGACCCGAAAAATCAATCACCACACGCGACAAGGCTTCATCTAACGGCACATAAGCATGTCCATAGCGACGAATACCTTTTTTGTCGCCCATCGCTTTCGCAAACGCTTGACCGAGAGTGATACCCACATCTTCCACCGTGTGGTGAGCATCAATGTGCAAGTCACCTTTGGCACTGATATCGAGATCGATCAAACCATGGCGCGCGATCTGATCAAGCATGTGATCAAGAAAAGGAACACCCGTATTGAGTTTCTGCTGACCGGTACCATCGATATTAATGGCTACCCTAATCTGGGTTTCGTTGGTATCGCGAACTACTTCTGCTGTACGTGCCATGGCTAGAGTAATGTCAGGAATTCAGGCTAGATTTAAGGGCCGCCAGAAAGACGGCGTTCTCGGCTGGCGTGCTCACGGTCACCCGTAAGCAGTTATCGAGTAAAGAATGCATTTTACCGACATTTTTTACCAACACCTTTTGAGCCAGTAGACGCTCGAATATCTGGGTGCCAGTGAGATCCTGTTTAGTCACTCGAAAAAGAATGAAATTCGCCGCCGAAGTAAAGGCCTCAACTCCAGCCATCTCAGCCAAGCTTGATAGCATCACTTCACGCTCGGCACGAATAGCTGAAGCCTGCGCATCCAAAATGTCGGAATGCTCCAGCATAAATCCTGCTGTGACTTCGGTCAGCACATTCACGTTGTAGGGCGGACGAACTTTATCGAATTCATTTAATAGCACCTGCGAAGCAGACATATAGCCAAGGCGTATGCCGGCCAAGCCCAGCTTTGAAACGGTACGCATAACGATTAAATTATCGAATTCAGGCAACTTCGACATAAAGCTATCGCCAGCAAACGGTTGATACGCTTCGTCAACGATCACCAATCCGCTATCACCCACTGCGCGAATAATCTCTAGCATGGCTGGCACATCAAAAAGATTCCCTGTGGGGTTATTCGGATAAGCCAAATACGTAATCGCCGGACGATGCTCGCGAATTGCAGCGAGCATCGCTGACAAATCGAGAGTGAGATCTTTGTTCAGCGGTACACCAACGAATTCTAAACCAGCGAATTGCGCTGACATGGCATACATCACAAAACCAGGGATTGGCGCCAATACTTTCGCGCCCGGTTTTGCGCACGCTACCGACACAATGCTAATTAACTCATCCGAGCCATTACCTAACACCACATCCCAACCAGCCGGCACACCCTGCTTGGCGCAAATGGCCGCTTTTAATTTTGCGTAAGTCGGCACGGGGTAACGATTCAACGCAGCTGATCCCAATCGACGACCCAACTCCTGTTGCAGCTCAGGCGTTAGCGTGTAGGGATTTTCCATGGCATCGAGCTTCACAAAACCAGAGGCATCGGGTACGTGATAGGCCGAGAGTGCACGCACATCGGCGCGAATAATATTTTGACTAACGGTCATGTGAAACTCATTTCAGCCGTAGTTCGGCAGAGCGTGCGTGGGCTGGCAAACCTTCGCCATAGGCAAGTTCGGCAGCAATGACGCCTAAGGTCTGCGCGCCGGATTGACTCACATGAATAATCGATGAGCGCTTTTGAAAATCATACACACCAAGGGGTGAAGAAAAACGTGCAGTGCGCGACGTTGGCAGTACGTGATTCGGCCCCGCGCAATAATCACCGAGCGACTCTGATGAAAATTTACCTAAAAACATAGCGCCTGCATGGCGAATTTTGTCGGCCCACTGCTGAGGCTGTTCAGCCGAAATTTCTAAATGTTCGGCTGCGATCGTGTTGGCGATATCGCAGGCTTCATCCATATCACGCACTTTAACCAAAGCACCTCGATTAGTGAGTGACACACGAATCACATCGCGTCTGGGCATATCCGCCAACAGCTTATTCACACTAGCTTGCACGCGCGCCAAATAATCGGCATCGGGACACACGAGTATGGATTGCGCCAACTCATCATGCTCAGCCTGCGAAAACAAATCCATGGCCACCCAATCAGGGTCGGTACTACCATCGGCGAGAATCAAAATTTCAGATGGCCCGGCAATCATATCGATGCCAACCACACCAAACACACGACGCTTAGCAGCTGCCACATAGGCGTTACCCGGACCAACGATTTTGTCGACCTGCGGTATGGTCGCTGTGCCATAGGCTAGCGCGGCAACTGCCTGCGCTCCACCAATCGTGAACACGCGATCGACTCCGGCAATTTCCGCAGCGGCCAGCACTAAGGAATTTTTTACACCGTCAGGCGTCGGTACCACCATGATGACTTCGCCCACGCCAGCCACTTTCGCCGGAATCGCATTCATCAACACCGATGATGGATAAGCTGCCTTACCACCGGGGACATAAATACCTACTTTGTCGAGGGCGGTCACTTTTTGACCCAACACTGTGCCATCGGCTTCAGTGAAAAGAAATCCATCCGAGCCGCATTCTTTTTTTTGCCGCTCATGATAGGCACGCACTCTGTCGGCCGCCTGCTGCAACGCATGTCGGCGTGCTTCGGGCAACCCAGCTAACGCTGCTTGTCTTTCGGCGCGCGGGATCTCGAGGGCTTGAATGCTTGATGCGTTGAGCCGGTCAAATTTATTGGTGTAATCAAGTAAAGCGGCATCACCCCGTTGCCGAACTTCGGCAATGATGTCGGCAGCGACGCGATCAATCGCCTCATCTTCCGATGCCTCAAAGGCCAGCACAGCCATCAGCTTCTGGTGAAAATCGCGCTCAGTAGAATCGAGTTGACGTATAACGACGGACATAAATTATTTTTCGCTACGGGATGCACGATCAAACGCATCGATGATCGACTGCAGTTTTTCTCGTTTAAGTTTTAATGCGGCTCGGTTGACGACTAAACGTGCGGAGATGTCCATGATGTGCTCAACCTCAACCAAGTTATTCGCACGCAAGGTACTGCCAGTCGACACTAAATCAACAATCGCATCCGACAGCCCCACCAAGGGGCCTAACTCCATCGAGCCATACAGCTTGATCAAATCAACGTGCACGCCTTTTTCGGCGAAATGTTCACGAGCGACCTGAACATATTTAGTCGCCACTCGCAAACGTGCGCCCTGACGCACGGCATTGGCATAATCAAAGCCTGAATGCACTGCCACCGACATTCGGCATTTGGCGATATGTAAATCAATCGGCTGATACAAACCTTCGCCACCATGTTCAAGCAGCACGTCTTTGCCTGCAACACCAAAATCTGCTGCTCCGTATTGCACATAGGTAGGTACATCCGAGGCACGAACAATCACCACGCGTATCTGCGGATCGCTGGTTGGCAAGATTAATTTGCGAGATTTTTCCGGATCCTCAGTCACCTCAATGCCGGCTGCTTTAAGCAAAGGCAGGGTCTCTTCAAAGATGCGCCCTTTAGATAGAGCAAGGGTAATGGTCTGATCCGTCATTTGATTCTCTGTATGTCTGCACCTACGGCTGATAGCTTAGCTTCCATCCTATCGTAACCACGATCTAGATGATAAATGCGATCGACCAGTGTCTGCCCTTCGGCGGCGAGGCCGGCAATAACCAATGAAGCAGACGCTCGTAAATCGGTTGCCATTACCGGCGCTCCAACCAATTTCGGTACACCGTTGATGATGGCCGTATGTCCATCGATATCGATTAATGCGCCCAGACGGTTTAGCTCCTGAACATGCATGTAACGGTTTTCGAAAATAGTCTCTGTCACTCTGCTCGTGCCCTCGGCAACACAATTTAGCGCCATAACCTGAGCTTGCATATCGGTGGGGAATCCGGGGTATTCCGTGGTACGAAAATTAACGGCCTTGGGTCGACTCGACATTTGCACCCGAATCCAATCGTCGCCGTTAGTCATGACAACACCCGCCTCGCGCAATTTATCAACGACTGCGTCCAGCAAATCAGCCCGCGCATGTCTGAGCGTTACATCACCACCAGCCGCGGCAACCGCGCACAAAAAAGTACCCGTTTCAATACGGTCTGCAATCACGGCATGTGACGCACCATGTAAAGCTGGGACACCCATCACACGCAAACAATCCGTTCCTATACCTTCAATGCGCGCTCCCATAGCAACCAACAAATTAGCTAAATCAGTGACCTCAGGTTCACGAGCGGCGTTTTCAAGTACGGTTTCACCTTCAGCTAGGGTAGCGGCCATCAGCAAATTTTCGGTGCCTGTGACGGTGATCATGTCAGTGACTATGCGCGTACCTTTGAGTTTTTTTGCGCGCGCATGAATGTAACCAGCTTCGATGCGTATCTCCGCACCCATCGCCTGCAAACCTTTGATGTGCTGATCGACTGGGCGCGAACCAATCGCGCATCCACCGGGTAATGAAACTTTGGCTTCGCCAAAGCGTGCCAGCAAAGGCCCCAATACCAGAATCGATGCGCGCATCGTCTTCACCATCTCATAGGGTGCCTCGAGACGATTGATATCGCGACCGCACAACTCCGTCACGCCCTCTTTGGTCTGAACTGATAACCCCATTTGCACTAGCAGCTTCTGCATAGTGGCAACATCTTGCAGCTTGGGCACATTCGATAACGCCAGCGTATCCGCCGTCAGCAAACCTGCACACAAAATAGGCAGTGCTGCATTCTTTGCACCAGAAACGATAATCTCACCCGATAGGCGCTTACCTCCGGTTATAAGCAGTTTGTCCATTACGACTGATGCTCTTCCGGTGTAAGAGTTTTCATTGATAGCGCGTGTATCTCTTCGCGCATACGATCACCCAGCGCTGCGTACACCAGTTGATGACGCTGAATCAATCGCTTACCGGCAAACGCGGGCGATACGATGAGTGCGGTGAAATGCTGGCCATCACCATCGACTTCTAAATGCGTGCACTCGAGTCCGTTGGCGATATAGTCTTTAATTCGTTCAGGTGTAGGCAACATCATGTACCTTTGTAAAAATTCAAACTAAATTATTTTTGCGGTAACCGCAGCTCAATGCCGTAATTTATAACCACGCTTAAGGAGCCTCACTGCAATCCCAGCTAATACGGCAAAAAATACTGATACGATCAGTAAGCTAGTCGCTGGCGGCACATCAGAGTGACCAAAGAAGCCATAGCGGAAGCCATCAATCATATAAAAAAATGGATTGGCATGCGAAACCGCCAGCCAAAACGGAGGTAAGGAATGCACTGAGTAAAAAACCCCTGCTAAAAATGTCGCCGGCACAATCAAGAAATTTTGAAATGCCGCTAGCTGATCAAATTTTTCCGCCCAAATTCCAGCTAACAAACCCATGGTCCCTAAGATGGCGGCACCAATCAGCGCAAACACAATTATCCATAGCGGCGCGACAAATGAGAGCTTGGCAAACCAGACAGTGATAAAAAAGACGCCCGTACCCACTGCCAGACCCCGAACCATCGCTGCCAATACATACGCCCCAAACATTTCCCAATGAGAGAGCGGTGCAAGTAAAACAAATACGAGGTTACCTGTAATCTTAGATTGGATTAATGAAGACGATGAATTTGCAAACGCATTTTGCAGCACACTCATCATCACCAATCCCGGCACCAGAAACGCGGTGTAAGACACGCCAGGGAAAACTTGCACATGCTCTTCTAGTACATGGCCAAAGATGAGTAAGTACAACATCGCAGTGACGATAGGCGCGGTCAGCGTTTGAGTCGCCACCTTCCAAAACCGCAGTAATTCTTTACGAAATAACGTCTGAAATCCGGTCATTTATCACCACCCATGACCTGCATGAACACATCTTCTAAATCCGCCTGATGTAACTGCAGATCCTCTAACTTCGATCCCGAATCGCGTATCGTGGCAAGAATTCCTTCCACTTCGTCGTGATGGTTAACGCGTAAGGTGTACTGATCACCCGCGATCAATTCATCTGGATGAGATACCAATCCATGCAATGAAGAAGGCAGCTTGCCACCTGATAGTTTGACGACCAGCTGAGAGCCCGAAATACGTCCAATTAATGCCGCAGTTGAATCCAGCGCCACCACTCGACCCGATTTGAGCATCGCAATCCGACTGCACAAGGCCTGCGCCTCTTCGAGGTAATGAGTAGTGAGCACCACGGTGTGGCCTTCGCGATTCAGACGTCCAATGAAATTCCACAAGGTCTGACGCAATTCCACATCAACGCCTGCGGTAGGTTCATCCAACATGATGACCGGTGGCTTATGCACCAGTGCCTGCGCTACCAGCACACGCCGCTTCATACCACCGGATAGCGAGCGCATATTGCTATCGGCTTTAACGGTGAGATCCAGGTTGTGCATGACCTCATCAATCCACGCATCATTGTTACGAATACCAAAATAACCCGACTGCATGCGCAATGTTTCGCGAACAGTAAAGAAAGGATCAAACACTAACTCTTGAGGTACCACGCCTAAACACTGACGTGCGCTTCGGTAATCCGTTACAACGTCATGACCTTGAATCGCGACAGTACCCTCATCAGCGCGCGCCAATCCCGCAATGATGGAAATTAAGGTGGTTTTACCGGCGCCATTCGGACCCAAAAGACCGAAAAATTCGCCCGCAGCAATTTTTAAAGAAACACCGCCCAAAGCCTGCAAGGAGCCGTAGCGCTTTTTTACGTTATCTATGTGAATGGCGGTCATGAGGGGAGAAGCAAGGCAAATGCTGCCCGCGCTCCAAAGCGCGCGCAAAGTCCTTGATTATAGGGGATTTGGGGGCTGGGACTTGCCTCAGTGAACAGACCCACCTAGTAAAGCAGAAGATAGCGCTAGAACAAAGACTTAGAGCAGTACATCCACGCCGTATAACTTGGCCAAACTAAGTAAACCTTCTGGCAAACCAACAAGCTCCAGATTCACACTTTTTTCGCTCGCAGCGCGCTGCCAAGCTAGCAGGGCAGACACAGCAGAGGAATCAAAACGAGCCAAGCCGGAAAGATCAATCGTAGTCGCGCCCTGAACTATGGCCTCCATGCCCTCGCGCAGCGCATCGGCGGCATCCGTCATGGTGATGGAGGTCGGGGCAAAACTCATATCAACTCTTGGTTTGTTTGGGTGGTGTGGCAGCCAATCGCTTATTGCGTTCAGCCAGCGCCTTAATCAGGCCGTCGATTCCGCTTTTGCCAATTTCAGCAGAAAAGGTGCCCTTGTAGGTTTCAACCAGCCAAGCGCCCAGGATATTTACGTCATAAATTTTCCAACCAGCTGCTGTTTTCTCAAGGCGGTAATTCAGCTGTATTGGTTCGCCGCGTGGCTGCAGCACCATGGAACGTACTTCGACCTCATCGTCATCGGCCGCTGCACGCATAGGTTTAAATTCTAGAACTTGATTGCGAACCTGCGCGATGGCACCCGAGTAGGTGTAGATCAACAGGGTACGAAATTCAGTCGTCAGCGCAGCCTGTTGTTCAGGTGTCGCTTCACGCCAGAACCGGCCTGATGCCAGCGCTGTCATTCGTTGAAAATTTACATGAGGGATGACCTTGTTTTGGACAACCTCGATAATGCGCTGCTGATTGCCAGCCTGAATCTGCTTATCGGTCTTGGCCAGCTCTAAAATTTCTTGACTCACCCGCTTTATCAGAACGTCGGGAGCTTCTTGCTGCGCACTGACTTCACCGGCAAAAAATAAAAACGCCGATAACAAGCCAGTGAAAACAATTCGTGAATTAAACATAAGAAGCCTGTGTCTTTGGGTGAACCAGGCCGCTGATTTATGCGACCCAAAGACCAGATGATACAGAAGGCTGGGGCGCCTCATCAAAAGCCAAGTTAAAAACCGTGCTGATGCTGCAACAGATTAGTCTTTGCCATCTCGCACACGGCTTTCTCTGCGCTGGAGATACGCATCCCGATAGAACTGGTAAGGATCGAGTGCCGCGCCTTCCATAATATTTGTGGTGTCCAACACTGAAGCACGATCATCCACAAGCCGAAGTGCACGACCCGTATTTTTGGCTCGAACGGGTACATCGCTCGACGCTGTCAGGGGGTCAGCATATAAATCGACCGGTTTGGCTAAGGCATCGCGCACAGTGCTGGGACCCAATATGGGTAGAACGAAATACGGGCCGGATTTGGCACCCCATACCGCAAGCGTCTGACCAAAGTCTTCTTCATGCTTGGGCAATCCCATCGGGGTGGCCACGTCGATCAAACCAGCGATACCGATAGTTGAGTTAAAGATAACTCGCACCAAATCAGTGGTGCCGTCTTTCGGCTTACCCTGCAAGTAATTATTCGCAGCGGTCCATACGTCGCCTATGTTGGCAAAGAAATTTCCAATCGCTTCGCGAACCACAGTGGGAACAACCTTCACGTAGCCCGTGGCGACCGGTTTGAGCACATTGTCGTCAACCGACTTGTTAAACGTAAACATCGAGCGGTTATAGTTCTCATAAGGATCGCGTGGGTCGCTGCCCGCACCCGGCACGGTGGTCGCGCAAGCGGTCAGCAGAAACGCTGCCATCACGATGGCGCTCCACCGTATCAATCGTTGTGGGCCTATCATTTTTTCTCCCCGCCGCTTCCTTCGGCTGCCTTACTAAATAAAAACTGGCTTATCAAATTCTCAAGAACGATAGCCGACTGTGTACTCTTGATACGTTCACCTTCAGCAAAATTCTTTGTGTCGCCGCCAGGCTCTAATCCTACGTACTGCTCACCCAGCAAACCCGATGTCAGAATTTTAGCTGAGCTATCGCGCGGGAACTGAAATTCCGACTGTATACGCATCGTGACCTGCGCCTGAAATGTCTTGTCATCGAATGCAATGCGTTCTACCCGACCAACCACCACACCCGCACTCTTGATCGGCGCACGCGGCTTTAAGCCGCCAATATTGTCAAAGCGCGCGACCAGCGCATAGCTGGGGCCAAAGCTCATTGAGCTCATATTGCCTGCCTTGAGGGCCAAGAACATGATGGCTATCGCACCCAACAACACGAATAGACCAACCCACACATCTAGAGATTTACGTTGCATGTCTTCCTCAGCTAAACATGAGTGCGGTGAGCAGAAAGTCCAGCCACAACACCATCAATGAACCAATCACGACGGTGCGTGTAGTGGCTCGCGCTACACCTTCAGGTGTCGGCGCTGCGCAAAAACCCTCGTAGAGAGCTATAAATGTAACCGCTACACCAAACACAAAACTTTTAATGACGCCGTTCAATACATCGGCCCAGACATCAACGCCGGCTTGCATCTGCGACCAGAATGCCCCTTCATCAACGCCGATTAGCTGAACACCAACAATATAACCGCCCAACACGCCGACCGCGCTGAAAATAGCGGCTAGCACGGGCATAGAAATGACTCCGGCCCAAAACCGTGGGGCCAGCACTCGTTTCATCGGATCAACCGCCATCATTTCCATCGCAGCCAATTGCTCACCCGCCTTCATCAAACCAATTTCTGCGGTTAACGATGTTCCCGCGCGTCCTGCAAACAGTAGTGCCGTAACGACCGGCCCGAGCTCGCGAATCAGCGACAACGCCACCAACAAACCCAGCGCTTGTTCTGAACCATATTTATTCAGCGTGTAATAGCCCTGCAGACCCAACACGAAGCCCACAAACAAACCTGACACCGCAATAATGACTAGCGAATAATTACCAATAAAATGAATTTGATCTGTCACCAATCGCGGCCTGCGAAATGCGCTTGGGGAGGCCAGTATCAAGGCCAGAAAAGTGCGCGAAGCCGCTCCCAGACCCTCTAGTCTGTTTCGAACCGTTGCACCCAACTGCGCCAGCAGATCAAGAATTAAATTCATCAGCGCGCTTTCATGCCCAACTGCTCAGCGATAGTTTTTCCAGGATAGTGGAAAGGTACGGGACCATCGGGCTCAGCATTCACGAACTGCTTTACATAGGGATCATCGGATGCGCGCATTTGCGCGGGCGTACCGTGTGCGACAATTTTTCCCTGCGAAAGAAAGTACACATAATCAGCAATGCTGAACGATTCATGTACATCATGTGACACCACAATCGATGTTGAACCCAACGCATCGTTCAATTTGCGAATCAGATTAGCAGTCACACCCATAGAAATCGGATCTAGTCCTGCAAAGGGTTCGTCATACATAATCAACTGAGGATCCAAAGCAATCGCGCGAGCCAAGGCAACACGACGCGCCATGCCTCCAGAAATTTCAGCAGGTTTCAAGGCGGCGGCGTTCGACAACCCAACTGCCTGCAACTTCATCAAAACTAGATCGTGAATCATACTCTCCGGCAAACTCGTATTTTCTCTGAGAGGAAACGCGACGTTATCGAAAACAGTCAGATCAGTGAAGAGCGCGCCATGCTGAAACAACATACCCATACGTCGGCGCATTGCATATAGCTCAGAGACGTTCAAGCTACTAATCTCTTGACCATCAACAGTCAGCCCACCAGATTGCGCGCGTATCTGACCACCGATTAACCTTAGCACCGTCGTCTTGCCCGATCCCGAGCCACCCATAACAGCGATCACGCCGCCTGTGGGAAACTGCATAGTCAACCCAGAGAGTATAGGCCGCTCGCTATAGCCAAAATGCAGGTCACGAATTTCTACAAGATTGGGCACAAGAAGTGAGATTAGTTATCGATTGAAAGGGACATTGTAATTCACGGGAACCTCAGTTCGGAGTCTGGCTGCGTAAATCCTATGATGAAGACTGTCGCAAAAATAAAAATGCCCGCCAACGACGCGGGCATTTTTATTGATTCCATGCTGCAACCGCTTAACGGGGCAGCACCGAAGAACCCATCAAGAATTCATCGACTGCGCGTGCACATTGCCGACCTTCGCGTATGGCCCATACTACCAGCGACTGGCCGCGCCGCATGTCACCTGCAGCAAACACTTTCGGCACCGATGTCTGGTAACAGCCGTCACCATCCGTCGTGGCCTTGGCATTGCCACGCGCATCCTTATCTACGCCAAATGCTTCCAACACAGAGTTCACTGGCGAGACAAAACCCATAGCCAGCAACACCAAATCTGCTTTGAGCTCAAATTCGGAACCGGCAACTTCAACCATCTTTCCATCTTTCCACTCAACACGCGCAGCGATGAGTTTCTCAACCTTGCCGTTCTTACCCTCAAGACGCTTGGTGGCAACTGCCCAATCACGTTCGCAACCTTCTTCGTGCGAAGACGATGTACGCATCTTGGTTGGCCAGTAAGGCCAGACCAACGGCTTGTTTTCAACTTCCGGAGGTTGGGGTAAAAGTTCAAATTGAGTGACTGAAGCAGCACCATGACGGTTCGATGTGCCCACGCAATCAGAGCCGGTATCACCACCACCAATCACCACCACGTGTTTACCCGTGGCCATCAATTGATCCTTGAGCTTATCCCCTGCATTGACGCGATTTTGTTGTGGCAAAAATTCCATCGCGTAATGCACACCACTTAACTCACGACCAGGTACGGGTAAGTCACGCGGCCACTCAGCACCACCGGCAACGATAACAGCGTCGAATTCTTTATTGAGCTGTTCGGGTGAAATAGTTTCTTTCGATAAGCTCAGTATCTCTTTCGGAAAATCTTTACCGACAAATACACTCGTCCGAAACTTCACACCCTCCGCCTGCATTTGCTCTACGCGACGATCGATGTGGGATTTCTCCATTTTGAAATCGGGAATGCCATAACGAAGTAAGCCACCAACACGGTCGTTCTTCTCAAATACAGTCACATCATGTCCAACGCGCGCTAGTTGTTGAGCAGCGGCCATACCCGCAGGGCCAGAACCAATGATCGCTATTTTTTTTCCTGTCTTGCTGCTAGGCGGTTGTGGCACGACCCAACCATTTTCCCAGCCTTTGTCGATAATGAAATGCTCGATCGATTTAATACCTACTGGATCATCATTGATACCCAACGTACAGGCAGACTCGCATGGAGCGGGACAAATACGGCCAGTGAACTCTGGAAAATTATTCGTCGAGTGTAAATTTTCCAAAGCCTCACGATAGTGGCCATTGAAAACCAAATCATTCCAATCGGGGATGATGTTATTGACAGGACATCCGTTATTACAAAATGGAATACCGCAATCCATGCAGCGTGCACCCTGAACTTTGGCATCGGCGTCCGACAGGTGCATCATAAATTCTTTGTAATGCTTGGTGCGTGCCTGCGGCGCTTCGCTCGCCTCTTGAAGGCGCTGATATTCCATGAAGCCAGTAACTTTACCCATGTTTATTCTCTTTTCTTTTCTACGAATGTGACTGAGTTTGATCGTTTTCTAACGTCATTCTCAGGTCGTCACTTTTTCCTTAGCTTTGCCAGCCTTCGCCGCAAACATTTCACCCAGAGCACGCTTGTACTCAGTAGGGAAAACTTTGACGAATTTAGCGCGTGCATTATTCCAATCATCTAGCAAGGTGCGCGCGCGCGTACTTCCTGTGTGTTTGAAATGACGCTCAATTAATCCCTTGAGAATGACTTCATCTGTTTGTCTCTCGCCATTACGGATTACGCTGTGCCAGCTCGATGGATTAACGGTTGACTCTTGTTCAGCCGCAGAGAGCACTGGATCAAGCGCTACCATCGCCAGATTACATTTCTGAGCGAAGCTACCGTCTTCATCAAACACATAGGCCAGTCCGCCTGACATACCTGCTGCAAAGTTACGGCCGGTTTCTCCTAACACGACCACCGTGCCACCAGTCATGTATTCACAACCGTGATCGCCTGTGCCCTCAACCACCGTAACAGCACCTGAGTTACGCACTGCAAAACGTTCACCAGCAACGCCATTAAAGAAGGCTTCACCAGCGATCGCGCCATACAAGACCGTGTTACCAATGATGATGTTATCGACTGCTCTGCCGCGGAACTCTGTATTTGGGCGCACGATAATCCGTCCACCCGAGAGTCCTTTACCGACATAGTCATTACCCTCGCCGACTAAATCCAATGTCACACCTTGCGCGAGAAATGCGCCGCATGACTGACCGGCCGTACCTTGCAGTTGAATATGAATCGTATCGTCTGGCAATCCTTCATGACCATACTTCTTCGCGACCACGCCAGACAGCATCGCACCGACCGTACGATTTAAATTCTTGACCGGCGAAATGAAGGACACTTTTTCACCGCGTTCAATCGCTGGCTTAGCCTGATCTATCAGTTTGTGATCCAGTGCCTTGCTCAAGCCGTGATCTTGCGTCAACACATGATGACGCGGCTGATCTGCGGCAATATTCGGTAAGTAGAAAATCTTGCTGAAGTCCAGACCCTTGGCCTTCCAATGACTCACTGCTCGTGACTTATCGAGAAGATCAGCACGGCCAATCAACTCTTCAAACTTGCGTATACCTAGCTGAGCCATGATTTGACGCGCCTCTTCCGCTACAAAGAAGAAGTAGTTCACGACATGCTCTGGCTTACCTTGAAACTTTGCACGCAGCACCGGGTCTTGCGTAGCCACACCGACAGGGCAGGTATTGAGGTGACACTTACGCATCATGATGCAACCCTCGACCACTAGCGGTGCCGTCGCAAAACCAAACTCATCAGCACCTAGCAAGCCACCAATGACAACATCGCGACCAGTCTTGATCTGACCGTCAGTCTGCACTCGAATACGACTGCGCAATTGGTTCAACACCAATGTCTGCTGAGTTTCAGCCAATCCTAATTCCCAAGGTGTACCGGCATGCTTGATCGATGACAATGGCGACGCACCGGTGCCACCATCATGACCAGCAATTACCACGTGATCTGCCTTAGCTTTTGCAACACCAGCAGCGACTGTGCCCACGCCAACCTCAGAAACTAGCTTAACGGAGATATCAGCAGCTGGATTCACGTTTTTCAAATCATGGATAAGCTGCGCCAAATCTTCAATCGAATAAATATCGTGATGCGGCGGTGGCGAAATCAAACCCACACCAGGCACTGAAAAGCGTAGCTTGGCAATGTAGTCGGACACCTTATGTCCGGGCAGCTGCCCACCTTCACCTGGCTTAGCGCCTTGCGCCATTTTGATTTGAATTTGTTCTGCGGATGTTAAGTACTCTGCTGTCACTCCGAACCGACCTGAGGCGACTTGTTTAATTTTAGAGCGCAGTGAATCACCATCCAACAATGGAAGATCCACTTCTACGCGCTCTTCTCCAATAACGGAGGCCAGAGTATCGCCCTTTTTAATCGGAATTCCGCGCAACTCGTTGCGGTAACGGTTTTCGTCCTCGCCACCTTCCCCTGTATTCGATTTGCCACCAATGCGATTCATTGCAATGGCCAGCGTGGCATGCGCTTCGGTAGAAATTGAACCTAGCGACATGGCGCCGGTTGCAAATCGTTTGACGATTTCTTTCGCTGACTCCACTTCATCAAGAGGAATCGCTTTTGAAGGATCGATCTTAAATTCAAACAATCCGCGCAGCGTCATGTGACGCTTAGATTGATCATTAATAATCTGCGCGTACTCTTTGTAGGTGTTGAAATTATTTGAGCGCGTCGAGTGCTGTAATTTCGCGATCGCGTCGGGGGTCCACATATGATCTTCGCCACGAACGCGGAAGGCATATTCGCCGCCCGCATCTAGTGCATTTTGAAGCAGTGGGTCACTACCGAACGCCTGTTGATGCAAGCGCAACGCCTCTTCAGCTACTTCAAATACACCGATACCTTCCACGTTGGATGCGGTGCCTTTGAAATACTTGTCGACTAAATTTTTATTTAAGCCAATTGCCTCAAAAATTTGCGCACCACAGTAGGACATGTACGTCGATATGCCCATCTTAGAAAATACTTTAAGCAACCCTTTACCCACCGCTTTTTGGAAGTTATAGATGGCTTTTTCAGGGGCTAGATCGCCAGGCAATCCTTTCGCCATGTCGGTCAGTGTATCCATCGCTAGATAGGGGTGTATGGCTTCGGCGCCATAACCAGCAAGCAAAGCGAAATGATGCGTTTCGCGCGCTGACCCTGTTTCAACCACTAATCCAGCTGAGGTACGCAAACCCTTACTCACCAAATGCTGATGAACTGCTGAAGTCGCTAACAACGCAGGAATAGCGACATTATTTTTATCAACATGGCGGTCAGAGATAATCAAAATATTGTGACCCGACTTAACGGCGTCAACCGCTTGCGCGCACAAGGATGCGAGTCGTGCTTCAACACCTTCTTTACCCCATGCAGCCGGATAGCAAATATCCAGTTCATATGAACGGAATTTACCGCCCGTGAATTTGCTAATGGTACGAAGACGAGTAATGTCTTTGTAATCAAGAATCGGCTGCGACACTTCCAGTCGCATTGGTGGATTAATGTTGTTGGTATCGAGCAGATTCGGCTTGGGGCCGATGAATGACACTAACGACATCACCATGGCTTCGCGTATGGGGTCGATAGGGGGATTCGTCACCTGCGCAAATAGCTGCTTAAAATAATTAAACAGTGGCTTATTTTTGTTTGACATGACAGCCAATGGGGAATCATTTCCCATCGAGCCCGTAGCTTCTTCTGCTGTCACTGCCATCGGTGACATTAAAAATTTAATGTCTTCTTGTGTGTAACCAAATGCTTGCTGGCGATCGAGTAGAGTCGCCGTTTCTTTGCGTGACTCAGCAGCAACTTTCAGATCGTCCAACTTGATGCGAACGGAATCAATCCATTGTTTGTAAGGCTTAGCGTTGGCGAAGGTGTCTTTGAGTTCTTTGTCATCAATGATGCGTCCTGCATCCAGATCGATCAAAAACATCTTGCCCGGTTGCAGGCGCCATTTCTTGATGATCTTTGATTCTGGTATTGGCAAAACGCCAGACTCAGACGCCATCACTACCAAATCATCGTCAGTAACAACGTAACGAGCAGGACGTAAACCATTACGATCCAGTGTTCCGCCAATATGACGGCCATCAGTAAACGCCATCGCAGCGGGGCCATCCCATGGCTCCATCATCGCTGCATGATATTCGTAAAACGCTCGACGATTTTCATCCATCAACGTGTGGTTTTCCCATGCTTCAGGAATCATCATCATCATGGCTTGCGCTATTGGGTACCCCGCCATTACCAATAATTCAAGCGCATTATCGAAGCATGCTGTATCCGATTGACCTTCATATATCAACGGAAATAATTTTTGCAAATCTTCATTCAACACAGCGGATTTCATCACGCCTTCGCGTGCACGCATCCAGTTAAAGTTACCTTTAACGGTGTTGATTTCACCGTTATGCGCGAGTAAACGATAAGGGTGTGCAAGCGGCCATTCAGGGAAGGTGTTTGTAGAGAAGCGTTGATGTACCAAAGCTAACGCCGACACACAGCGCGGATCTTGCAAATCTTTGTAATACACACCAACCTGATCGGCCAGTAATAAGCCTTTGTAAACCACGGTGCGGGCAGACATCGATGGAACAAAAAATTCTTGACCATGCAAAAGGTTCAGTGCCTGAATAGCGTGCCCTGAGGATTTACGAATGACATAGAGTTTTCTCTCTAGTGCATCGGTCACCATGATGTCTTGACCGCGACCAATAAAAATTTGGCGAATCACAGGCTCTTTGTCGCGCACAGTTGGCGACATTGGCATCTCGCGGTTAACGGGTACATCGCGCCAACCCAACACCACTTGCGCTTCAGCGTGAACTGCTCTCTCGATTTCTTGTTCGCAGGCTATGCGCGATGCATTTTCTTTGGGTAGAAACACCATACCCACACCATACTCACCAGGAGGAGGCAAGTTCACACCTTGCTTCGCCATTTCTTCCCGATAGAACTGATCGGGTAATTGAATCAATATCCCTGCGCCATCGCCCATCAATGGGTCTGCACCCACGGCACCGCGATGGTCGAGGTTATGAAGAATTTTTAAGCCTTGCTCGACTATCGAGTGACTTTTCTGACCTTTGATATGAGCGATGAATCCGACACCACAGGCGTCGTGTTCGTTAGTCGGATCGTATAAACCTTGGGCTTTCATCGCGGGACTCCACGGCATTAATAAAGAGCGTGAAAGGATAGTGCAACGCAATAAACAGAGCAATGAAAAAAATTAGGGTCGGATAACTAATTTAAAGGCGCACCAGCACAGGGAAAATAAATTAGGGTCAGATTAAATTTGGTGAGGCTTTTAGACCGAATAATGCGTCAACAGTCGTTATTTATGAGTGCAAACCCGCCTCTGCCCACCTCAGAGCTATCCACTCCCATAGTAAACAGCCCCGAGTTCTAAGAACCCTCAGCGGCCGGCTGTTTCCGCGGGCGACCGCGCCGTGCAGGCTCTAGACGGCGATCGGTTAATTGACCCAGTCGGCGACGAAACTCCTCCGAGCCCAAAGGCCAAGCCTTGCGGGTGGCTGCCTCAATCTCGGCGATCAACTCGGCCGAGTCTGAGGCTTGAGCTAGTTGTTGGTAAGCGGCCTCGCGCTCAAAGGGTGTATTCCCCAGCGCCCAGTAAGCGGGATGATCGGCCAGCCAGACTTCGCGCCGCGCCCCAGAATGATGCGCGTAACTCGACCAAGTGTAGGACAAGGGGTCGGAAACAATGCCGGCCACGACCGGCTGTTGCTCTATAAGCTGGGCACAAGCCAGAAAATACGTATCGGCCTCCATCACAGTCGCGCGGAATCGACCCTCCCACAAATTACCGCTGCGATGGTGACGAGCATTGAAGTACGGGACGTAATGGCGCCCTACAGCCTGCATGAGCTTTCCCAAACCTTCAGCGTTGGAGGGTGTCGCCATTAAGTGAACTCGACTCGGCATCAGCACATACGCATGAATAGCGACGCTTGATCTCTGCGCTGAGTCGCGCAGAGAAGAAAGAAATTGTTGGCAATCAGCGTCGTCTAAAACGATGGGTTGATCGTTATTGCCGCGGGCGACGATGTGATGAAGGTGGTTGGGCACCACCAGTCTGGGCAGGCGGGCCATAAGATGTCAACTGCAACGAGTTAGCACTATGAGCAACGTCTGACAGTTTAATCGTGCAAACGTTTAGAACGGGATATCGTCATCCATATCGCTCATGCTCGGCGCCTGCTTGGCTGGAGCACGCGCCCCGGCTGATGCGGTCTTCGCCGGTGCTGATCCGTAAGCTGCATCATCCATCGATGCACTGCCACCACCCATACCCTGACGGCTGCCTAGCATTTGCATAGTGTCCGCAATGATTTCTGTCGAATATTTTTCGATGCCATCTTTGTCGGTCCACTTGCGCGTACGCAGTTTGCCCTCGACGTAAACTTGAGAACCTTTTTTCAAATACTGCCCAGCGATTTCAGCCAGCTTGCCAAAGAACGCAATGCGATGCCATTCGGTCGCTTCTTTCTGCTCGCCAGAGGCTTTGTCTTTCCACTTATCAGTGGTTGCCACAGCAATGTTTGTCATTGCATCGCCACTAGGCATATAGCGCGTCTCAGGATCACGACCTAAATTGCCAACGATGATGACTTTATTGACCGACGCCATAGCTTTCTCCTGTGATTGCGTTGATTTCAGCGAGAGGGGGAAACAGATAATCAGTGAGCGCTTGCCTGATGCTTATTACACATCATGCCAACCTCGTAGAGCAGCACATTATAAGGCACTCGACTAAAACAACGCGGCAGCTTAAGCGCAATTAGTCAGTCAAACGCGCATTTCACCACACACAGCGTAATGAAAACATTGCCGCAACGCCGAATATCGAAGCACCTGCACAAAACCTGAACATATTCACGCAGCCGCGCTTGGCAAATGAAATAAACGCCCAAACCCAGCATAAATAGCAAGCGGAATAGAACTAGAAGCGAACCATGAAAACCCGTTATAGTAGCAGGCTGACTCGCACTCATTTGTCAAAAATTTTGGCAAAAAGACATTCACGCGAGAGTAAATCGATCTGGACATCTGCATGGAAGAAATTCGTATTCGTGGTGCACGCACTCACAACCTGAAAAACATCAGTCTTGATCTGCCGCGTAACAAACTTATCGTTATCACCGGTTTATCCGGCTCGGGAAAATCCTCACTCGCCTTCGACACGCTATATGCCGAAGGCCAGCGTCGCTACGTAGAATCATTGTCGGCATACGCGCGTCAATTTCTTCAGCTAATGGAAAAACCTGACGTCGATATGATCGAAGGATTATCTCCGGCGATTTCGATAGAACAAAAAGCGACTTCACATAACCCGCGCTCAACGGTAGGCACAGTCACCGAAATTCACGATTACCTGCGTTTGTTATTTGCGCGAGTGGGCACACCCTATTGCCCGGATCACCCAGAAAATCCGCTCGCTGCGCAATCGGTTTCGCAAATGGTAGACACGGCAATGGCTATGCCGGAAGACACCAAGCTAATGATCATGGCGCCGGTAGTTGCCAATCGCAAAGGCGAGCACAGCGATTTATTTCAAGCCATGCAAGCGCAAGGCTTTGTCCGCTTTCGTATACAAAGCGGCACCCTGGCAGCAAAGATCTATGAAGTTGACGATCTGCCCAAACTCAAAAAAACAGAAAAGCACACGATTGATGTTGTCATTGATCGCGTAAAAGTACGCAGCGATATCAAACAACGCCTTGCGGAAAGTTTTGAAACGGCTTTACGCATCGCCGAAGGTCGCGCTATCGCTCTAGAGATGGACACAGGCAACGAACATATTTTTTCGAATAAGTTTGCGTGCCCCGTTTGCGGCTATTCACTACAAGAGCTCGAACCCCGATTATTTTCGTTCAACAATCCCATGGGCGCGTGTCCTGAATGTGATGGACTTGGACACATAGAATTTTTTGATCCAAAACGCATTGTCGCGTTTCCCAATCTTTCACTCGCCTCAGGCGCCGTCAAAGGCTGGGATAGACGTAATCAGTTTTATTTCCAAATGCTGTCGTCGTTAGCGAAGCATTATGAATTTGATCTTGATTTGCCATTCGAGCAGTTGCCAGAGAAGGCACAACAGGCTGTTCTATTTGGCTCGGGCAAAGAAAAAATTCCCTTCGCTTATGTTAACGAGCGTGGCCGCACGGTCATAAAAGAACATACTTTTGAAGGTGTCGTTCCCAATCTTCAACGTCGCTATCATGAAACTGATTCAATGGCGGTCAAAGAAGAGTTGGCGAAATTCATCAATGAAAAAGAATGCCCAGAATGTCATGGCGCACGCTTACGTGTTGAAGCGCGCTTTGTTAAAGTGGGCGAAGGCTCGCAGCAGCGCGCCATATTTCAAGTGGCCGAAATGCCACTACGGAATACGTTAGATTTTTTTGAGAAGTTGAAATTGCGGGGCGCAAAGAAAGAAATCGCCGACAGAATCATCAAAGAAATCATCTCGCGACTTAAATTTCTTAATAATGTCGGATTGGATTATTTATCCCTGCACCGTAGTGCCGACACCTTATCCGGCGGTGAAGCGCAACGCATACGACTTGCGTCACAAATTGGTTCTGGTTTGACCGGCGTGATGTACGTTCTTGATGAGCCCTCAATCGGCTTGCACCAGCGCGACAATGATCGTCTCATCACCACTCTCAAGCATTTACGCGATATTGGTAACACCGTGCTCGTCGTTGAACATGATGAAGATGCTATTCGTAGCGCTGATTACATTGTCGATATGGGCATGGGCGCAGGGGTGCATGGTGGTGAGGTCGTTGCACAGGGCGGCATTAGTGACATACTCAAAAATAAAAAATCTCTCACAGCTCAATACCTCAACGGCAATCTCGCTATTGAAGTACCACAGCAGCGCACGATCGCTGACAGAAAAAAACTGCTGATAATTAACGGCGCCGAAGGCAACAATCTCAAATCAGTGAATCTTGAAATACCCGTCGGTTTGCTAACCTGTGTGACGGGTGTCTCGGGCTCAGGTAAATCAACGCTAATTAACGATACGCTGCATCATGTGCTGGCGCGCCATTTATACGGCTCACAAGCAGAACCTGCGCCACATGAAAGCGTCTCGGGCCTAGAGCATTTTGATAAAGTGATTTCAGTTGATCAGGCGCCTATTGGTCGCACACCTCGCTCAAATCCTGCGACGTATACGGGTCTATTCACACCTATCCGTGAATTATTTTCTACCGTTCCACAAGCCAAAGAACGGGGCTACTCCGCAGGTCGCTTCTCATTTAACGTCAAAGGTGGCCGTTGCGAAGCCTGTCAAGGCGATGGCGTCATCAAAGTTGAAATGCACTTTCTACCGGACGTTTACGTTCCCTGCGATGTGTGTCACGGCAAACGATATAACCGCGAGACCTTAGAAATTCAGTACAAGGGGAAAAATATTTCTGAAGTACTGGGTATGACTGTTGAAGATGCGCATGTATTTTTCAAACCCGTTCCGCTGATTGCTCGCAAACTACAAACTTTGTTGGATGTCGGTCTGGGCTACATACGTTTAGGTCAGAGTGCTACTACGCTATCCGGTGGTGAGGCACAACGCGTGAAGCTATCGCTCGAATTATCCAAACGGGATACTGGTCGCACGCTGTACATACTTGATGAACCGACGACTGGTTTACATTTCCACGATATCGCTCTGTTACTGAAAGTCATACATCGCTTGCGCGATCAAGGGAATACATTGGTGACCATTGAGCACAACTTGGATGTCATCAAAACAGCGGATTGGATTATTGATCTAGGTCCGGAAGGTGGCGCTGGAGGCGGTCAAATCATCGCCTCAGGAACACCTGAGCAAGTAGCAAAAAATCCCGCTAGCGTGACGGGTAAATATCTTGCGCCTCTGCTCGTAACCAAAAAAGAGAAAAAGCGCGCTTAACACGGATCGCTGAAACCCGCCCTGCGCTGGCATGAAACCATTCACGCCAGTGCATTTATTTTTGTAGCAAACGTTTCTCTGCGCGCTCCAATGCGGTAGCCGCACCACGCAAAACCACCACGTCGCCAGCCTCAAGAACGGTGTCCGGAGCAAATGGAATACGACTTTTACCGCGCCGAACAGCCGTAATCTCCGCTCCCAGTGCTTCGATGTTCAATGCCGATAGCGATAAACCAATCGCTAGTGCTTTATCGTGCAAGGGCACGGAATGAAGTCGCACTTGCAGATGCTCATCATCGTCGGCGACATCACCTAATCCATGAAAGTAACCGCGCAATGAGGCATAGCGTTCACTTCGAGCGGCTTGCACCCGCTGAATCACACGTCGCAGTGGCACGCCTTTTAGCAGCAGCGCATGCGATGCGAGCATCAAACTACCCTCAATCGCCTCGGGTACCACTTCATCAGCGCCACCGGCTCTAAGCACGTCTAAATCATCTTCGCCCACGCTGCGAACGATGGCGGGAAGATTCGGTGCAAGTTCATTTGCAAAATGCAGCGTCTTTAAAGCAGCTTGTGTATCGGCATAGGTAATCACCAGTGCGGCTGCACGATGTATCCCTGCTGCGATCAAACTCTCGCGACGAGTGGCATCACCATAAGACACTTCAGCGCCTGCATTCTGCGCTTCAATGACGCGCTCAGGATCAAGATCAAGTGCGTGATACGGAATGTTTTCTTCTTCGAGCAATTTCGCCAGACTTTGACCACTACGACCAAAACCAGCAATAATCACTTGCCCCTCTTCTTTCATGGCTCGACTGGCAATTCGCGTGAGATTTAACGATTGCTCCATCCATTCGCTGGAGGAGAATTTCATCGCGATACGATCAAAATTGGCAAAAATAAATGGTGTGGCCAGCATAGACAACACCATAGCGGCCAAAATCAACTGCACTAACGCAGGATCAACCAATCCTAGTCCACCCGCTTGGTTTAACAAAACAAAACCAAATTCTCCGCCTTGCGCCAAACCCAAACCCGTACGCAATGCCACGCCCGGCTTGGCACCAAATACGCGAGCCAGCAGTGCGATTAAGCCAAACTTAAGAAACAAGGGTACGACTAACAAAACAAGCACTAAAAAGAAATGGTCAATCACGAGCCGCAAATCGAGCAACATGCCGACGCTAATGAAAAAAAGACCGAGTAGCACATCACGAAACGGCTTGATATCCTCTTCAACCTGAATCCGAAACTCAGTTTCGGAAATCAGCATACCCGCGACAAACGCGCCTAAGGCCAATGACAACCCCGCGATTTCGGTGATCCACGCCGCCCCCAATGTCACTAGCAATAGATTGAGCATGAACAGTTCGTGCGACCGACGTTGCACCACGATCTGAAACCAGCGCCGCAATAAAATTTGCCCAAGAAAGAGCAGCAGGAACAATACGAAACAGGCTTTGATGCCCGCCATGACCAGATCTTCGACCAGATCAGGGCCAGGATGAGCCAGCGAAGGCAGCACAATGATGAGTGGTACAACGGCCAGATCCTGAAACAGCAAGATGTTCGTGATTCGCCGACCATGCTCACTTTCCAGCTCCAGCTTTTCAGTTAGCAGCTTCAGTACGATGGCCGTGGACGACATGGATAGTGCAGCGCCGAGTGCGAAAGAAGCGCTCCAGCTAATTCCCATTAATGAAGGCAGCAGCTGGGACATCAGGCTTGAGAATAAAACTGTCACAACGATCGTCAGCACGACTTGCGCCATCCCCAGGCCAAAAACATTTCGCCGCATCGATTTCAGCTTGGGCAACGAGAATTCAAGCCCTATCGAAAACATCAGAAAGACGATGCCGAACTCCGCCAGCATATGGGTCGCATTACTATTAGCGGCAAGCGCCAACGCATGCGGGCCGATCAAAATGCCGACTGTCAGATAGCCCAGCATGGGCGGCAGATTCATCATGCGGAATGCCACTACGCCCAAAACAGCAGCAACGAGCAAGATGAGTGTCAGTTCCAACGGTGAATTCATGGGCCAATTTGATGGTTATAGGGCTTAACAACTAACTGACGGCAAGAATTACTCTGTCAGCAGGATCTTTTGCCACTGGCAGGTTTTTTGCTTTAAATCTTGGGCTATACTCTACGCATGAGTGTAACCCATGAAAAAAGGTTCTCGCAGCAATTTGACAACAGCGTTGCTAGTCGCGCGCTGGAGTTGGCACGCGACACACTTCAAATTGAGGCCGACGCCATACTGGCATTGAAGGCTCGTCTTTCTGCAGATACCCAGCACGACTTTGCACGCGCGACTGCTTTACTGCTTAGCTGCAGTGGTCGCGTCGTTGTTTCTGGAATGGGGAAGTCGGGCCACATCGCCAGAAAAATTGCTGCCACCTTAGCCTCCACCGGCACGCCTGCCATGTTCGTCCATCCAGGCGAAGCAGCGCATGGAGATCTAGGCATGGTCACTAAAGCCGATGCAATGATAGCGATTTCTTATTCTGGCGAGTCAGACGAATTACTCGCTATCACTCCTGTTATCAAACGTCTGGGTGCAAAACTCATTTCCATGACGGGCAATCCAGATTCATCCCTCGCCCGCCTGGCTGACGTACACCTAAACATCGCGGTAGAAAAAGAAGCCTGCCCACTTAATTTGGCACCCACAGCAAGTACCACCGTAACGCTCGCACTCGGCGATGCCTTAGCGGTGGCAATGCTCGATGCACGCGGATTTCGCGAAGAAGATTTTGCCCGCTCTCATCCCGGTGGCTCACTGGGTCGCAAATTACTCACTCACGTGCGCGATGTTATGCGTACTGACCACTTGATTCCTGCGGTCAAACCCGATGTGATGCTGCCCGAGGCATTACTCGAAGTCACGCGTAAGGGTATGGCCATGACAGCGATCGTGGATGATGATTTTCATGTGCTTGGCATATTCACTGACGGCGATCTACGCCGCCTCATTGAGCAAGGCAGAGATTTTTCAAAAACGCTTATTCGCGATGTGATGCACACAAAGCCACGCGTGTTAGGCCCTGAACAGCTGGCGGTCGATGCCGTCGAGCTGATGGAGCAACACCGCATCAATCAAGTGCTGGTATGCGAGTCCAACGGGAAACTGGTTGGCGCTCTGCATATTCACGATCTCACTCGCGCCAAGGTGATCTGACGATGACTTCAGATTTAACGTCAACCGAGCGGGCAAAGCGACTCAAGCTGATGATCTTTGATGTGGATGGCGTACTGACCGATGGAGGATTGCGCTACGGCCCCGAAGGAGAACTGATTAAAACCTTCAATGCACTCGATGGACATGGCATTAAGCTGCTGCAAAAATCCGGTGTACGCACTGCGATTATCAGCGCTCGACAATCACCTATCGTTGCGCGCCGAGCTACTGATCTTGGAATCAGTATTCTGCTGCAAGGAATCGAAGACAAACGATCAGCATTTGAAAAAATAATTGTCGACCTAAAACTCATACCTGAAGAATGCGGCTTCATGGGTGATGACGTGATTGATCTGCCAGTAATGACGCGCGTAGGATTTGCAGTCAGCGTACCGAATGGACATGCAGACGTTAGAAGTCGTGCTCATTATGTAGCTGAGGCCCACGGCGGCAAAGGAGCAGTTCGCGAAGTGTGTGATTTTATTTTGCACGCACAAGGTAATTATGACTCGGCGCTCGCGCCTTATCTATCATGAGCGGAGATTTGCGCCGACGTTATCCGGCACTGCTGCTGCTAGCCGCTGGATCATTACTGGCAGCACTCAGCTTTTGGGCATTAGAAATTGCACGTCGTTCAGCTGTCGAAACGCGCGAACCCACCGTTCGCACTGAACCCGACTACTTTATTGAAGACTTTACCTACACACGTATGTCTGTCAGCGATAAGGCGCAATACGTTATCAGCGGTAAAAAATTAATTCATTATCCAGTGGATGACAGCAGTACTATCGAACAACCGTCTGTACGTAGCTATTCTAATTTACGCGATCCAATGACACTACGCGCGCGCACAGCAAAAATCACCGCCGATCAAAAAGAAATACATTTTTATGACAACGTCACACTAGAGCGGCCGCAGACCCGTGGTGGCGATTCTTTGCGAGTCGATTCAGATTACATGCTGGCCCTACCTAATCAAGATATTGTGAAAACTGACAAGAGAGTAGTGATTCAATTAGGTACTTCCCGCATGGAGGGAACTGGCATGATTGCTGACAACGGTAAACATCAGATGAATTTACAAAGCCAAGTCCGCGGACATTACGAACCATCGCATTAATAAGGGATGCGCTATTTATGAAAAATTCCATCGCGATTTTAGGTAAAACGAGCTCATTAATTTTTTGTCTCGTCATGCTGAGCGCAGCACATGCTGAAAAGGCAGATCTGAACAAGCCAACCAATGTTGAAGCGAATCAGATGTTCTATGACGAGTCCAAACAGACCAATACCTTTATCGGCAATGTCGTGCTAACGCGCGGCAGTTTGGTCATGCATGCAGACAAACTGCTGGTGCGCCAAGACCAAGCAGGGCATCAATTCGCAACCTTATATGCTCCGCCAGGCGGCACTACTCGGTTTCGTCAAAAACGTGATGGTGGCAAAGATTTATGGATTGAAGGTAATGCGTCCGATCGAATTGAGTACGACACCAAAACTGAAATCGCCAAGCTATTCAAACAAGCGCGCGTGAAGATGCTGGATGGTTCAAAGATTACTGACGAAGTTGAAGGTGAATTTATTTCGTACGATAGCCGTGCTGAATTCTACTCAGTCAGCAATTCTGTTTCGGGCGAAAGCAAGCCTGGAAGTGGTCGAGTAAAAGCTGTCATTCAGCCACGCGGCTCGGATAAAGGTAGTGATGAAAAGTAGTTTGCCCAGCATGCTGCGAGTACGCAGCCTCCAGAAAAGCTATGGCGCACGTCAGGTAGTGCATGACGTGTCTCTGGATGTCGCCAGTGGTGAAGTGGTGGGATTGCTCGGCCCAAACGGAGCTGGAAAAACAACCTCGTTTTATATGATCGTCGGTCTGGTTCCATCAGAGGGTGGAGAGATCACACTGGATGATCAGAGTATTTCAGGCTTACCCATTCACCGCCGCGCAGAACTGGGTTTGTCCTACCTCCCACAAGAAGCGTCGGTATTTCGCAAGCTTTCTGTAGAAGACAATATTCGCGCCGTTCTCGAACTACAAAAAAAACAAGGTAAGCCATTACCTCGTGGCGAAATCGAGCAGCGCCTCGATACACTGATGGCAGACCTGCAAATTGAAAAGCTGCGAGGTAATCAAGCGTTGTCGCTATCCGGTGGCGAAAGACGTCGTGTAGAAATTGCCCGTGCTTTAGCAACTAGTCCACGCTTCATTTTGTTAGATGAACCTTTTGCGGGCGTCGATCCGATTGCAGTCATAGAAATTCAGCGCATCGTTCGCTTTCTTAAAGAGCGTGGTATTGGTGTTCTGATTACTGATCACAGCGTGCGCGAAACGCTGGGTATTTGCGATCGCGCTTACATCATTAACCAAGGGGCCGTGCTGGCCTCGGGCAGTCCAGAAGAAATCATTGGCAATGAATCCGTTCGCCGTGTTTATCTCGGTGAAAACTTCAGGATGTAATCGAGGACGATGAAACAAACTTTACAACTACGTGTATCACAACATCTTGCACTGACTCCTCAGCTGCAGCAATCGATACGCCTGTTGCAATTGTCTACACTCGAGCTGCATCAGGAACTCGAGCAAATGCTGACTGATAATCCGCTGCTCGAACGTTTGGATGACCCGTTAGATCACTCAATACGATTACTGAGCGATGGCGCTATCAGCCAAGCACCACTCTCCGCGCCCGCTGATTCCATAGGCGAGGGCTCCGGCGAGTTAAGTACACCTGGTGAAGCAAGTGCTGAGGGCGCCCCAGCCGGTGAGTCAGGCGACGAAGGCAATACAGGCAATGATGCCGACTGGAGTTTTGATGACGTCTCGCGCTCATCCAAAGCGCCCGAAGATGATAACGGCCGTCCTCAGCTTGAAGCGCATGAATGCACCTTGCGCGAACACTTACTCGAGCAGCTTTCTGTCACGGTCAATAATCGTCGCGATCGTGCACTCGTCGAGTTACTGATTGAAGCCTTAGATGACAACGGCTATCTAGAAGAACCTCTGGAAGATATTCACGGCCGGCTGCCCGAGGAATTAGATATTGAGTTTGACGAGCTGATGGTGGCGCTCAAACTTTTGCAAAGCTTTGATCCAGCAGGTATAGGTGCCAGAAATGCGTCGGAATGTCTGTCGATCCAAATCCGTCGCATGGAGAAAGTCGCTTTTGTTACCCGACGTATGGCGCTGACCCTGGTTGAAAACCATCTGGAACTCTTTGCTCAACGCGAATTTAATAAACTGAAAAAAATACTCGATTGCGACGACGAAGATTTACGAGAAGCGCAAGCCGTGATTCGCTGTTGCAATCCCCACCCAGGTGCCGCCTATGCCGGTGATGCCTCCGACTACGTCGTTCCCGACGTTATTGTCAAACGTGCAAAAGGCGAGTGGCAAGTTAGCCTTAACCGCGAGGTAATGCCTAAGCTAAGAGTGAATGCCATGTACGCCAGCATACTTAAGCAAAACAAAGGTGAAGGCTCGCTTACATCGCAGTTGCAAGAAGCCAAATGGCTTATCAAAAATATGCGGCAACGATTCGATACTATTTTGCGTGTTTCGCAAGCGATAGTAGATCGTCAACGTAATTTTTTTACTCACGGCGAAGTTGCAATGAAGCCCCTTGTGCTGCGCGAAATTGCTGATACACTGGGTCTGCATGAAAGCACTATTTCGCGCGTAACAACGCAGAAATATATGCTGACACCGCACGGTATGTTTGAACTAAAATTTTTCTTTGGCAGCCACGTAGCCACAGAAACGGGCGGCGAAGCATCATCGACTGCAATACGCGCTTTGATCAAACAACTGATAGGAGCTGAAGACCCAAAAAATCCATTCTCAGACAGCAAGATCACAGACATGCTAAGTGAACAGGGCATGGTAGTCGCGCGGCGTACCGTTGCAAAATACCGCGAGGCCCTAAAAATACCGCCTGTTAATTTGCGTAAGTCTTTGTAGTTTTCCAGTTTTTTCACCGTTGCTGCGTTCCTACCGGCCTGCCGCCGGCGGTCGAGCCAGAACCTCCAGCGACGCAATGCGAAGGAGTGCTGTGTATGAATCTGAAAATCAGTGGGCATCATTTGGAACTAACTCCCCCCTTGAGGGAGTATGTACAAAATAAACTGGAACGAATCAAACGCCATTTCGACAATGTGATTGATATTTCAGTCAAACTTACCGTCGACTCTCTCACAGAAAAAGAAAAACGCCAGCGCGCAGAAATTAATCTGCATACCCGCGGCAAAGATTTTCACGTTGAAAGTGAAGCGCAAGATATGTATGCCGCGATTGATCTGCTCATGGATAAACTGGATCGACAGGTACTAAAGCACAAAGGCCGGATTCAAGATCATCAGCACGAAGGAATACGACGCTACGAAGGTCCGACTGAGGAAATCGCCTGATCACGACAATCAGGAAAACAAAGGGCGCTGCGGCGCCCTTTCTCTTTTTTTAGTACTAATAACACTTCCGAACTATTTTCCTAGATTGGTCGAAATTGACGTCTCACGCGGCAGTTAAATGAAAGACTGACTTTTTCGCTTTTCAATCCCATGACTACGAATGACGCTAAACTTCTGTTTTTTAGACTCTCTCACTAACTGGGCTTGCTGTCTATCACACCCAACACATCTATAGCCTATGACCGATCTTATTCGCACTCACATCAGCGGCCGTACTGGCGTCATCACACTGAACAGACCAACTGCGCTGAATTCTTTATCGCTTGAGATGGTCAGAGCCATGACTAAGGCTTTGCTTGATTGGCAGAACGATGCTGAAATCTCCGCAGTATTTGTGCACGGTAGCGGCGAAAAAGCGTATTGCGCTGGTGGTGATATTCGCTTTTTCCACGAAAAAGGTAACGCCAACTCCATGCATGGCTCAGCTCTCATCGAGGATTTTTTTACCGAAGAATATGCGCTTAACCACTTAATACACCACTACCCCAAGCCCTATGTTGCGTTAATGGATGGCGTCGTTATGGGCGGCGGTATGGGCATCGCTCAGGCAGGTCCACAAGCGCGCATGCGCATCGTAACTGAACGAACAAAAATGGCGATGCCCGAAGTAGGCATAGGCTTGTTTCCAGATGTCGGCGGCGGACATTTTCTATCGCGCGCGACAGGGCATACGGGAACCTATCTGGGTGTGACAGGTGAAATGATTGCAGCGGCAGACGCGCTGTATGCCAACTTGGCCGATGTGTTTGTACCCTCATCCGAATTACCCGCACTACACGCTATGGTGGCAGAAGCGCGCGGAGATTTGCGCGAAGCAGTACGTAGCTTTGCTGCGCCTTTTACAGCGCAAGCTGATCCATCACAGTCACGCTTGGCAAAATCGCGCACAGCGATTGAACATCATTTCGCTCTGGATTCGGTGCCAGCTATCTTGGCCTCGCTAGCTACCGACCCGGGTGAATTTGCGACTAAAGCACTAGCGAGTATGCAAAAAAAATCGCCGTTGATGATGTGCGTCACGCTCTCTCAACTGCAACGTGCAGCGTCACTCGATATCGCTGATTGTCTACGTATGGAAAGAACGATGGTCAGACGGTGTTTCGAGCATGGTGAGGTGATCGAAGGAGTTCGCGCATTAGCCATCGACAAAGATCACTCACCTAAGTGGAATCCGGCGAGTCTGCAAGAGGTAACTTCTGAAATGATAGCCGGCTTCTTCGAATCGGCTTGGCCAGCGTATGCTCACCCCTTGAGACACTTAGACTAAAGCGACTAAGGGTATGGCTACGAGTGATACGCCGCACTCACACTATTAGATTTCGTCGACCGCAAATAGTCGGCGGTATTCGCGCATCGCATAGCGATCCGTCATGCCTGCAATGTAATCAGCAACTTTTCTAGCCTGGGCCATTCTATCGTCTCCTGCTATCTGATAATCCAACGGGAGCAATTCTGGGCCGGAGATGAAAATATCAAATAAATCTGTAACGATACGGCGCGCTTTGCTAGTCATACGGTTGACTTGATAATGATGATACAAATTAGTCCGCAAAAATCGCTTAAGCTCTTGCGCTTCTTTCTTCATGTTTTCTGAAAAGGCGATTAGTGGCGGCGCATTTCTAACGTCTTCTATCGTTTTGATTTCAGCGTGACGAATGTTCGAGCGCGATTGCTGAATCAAGTCATCTACTAATGCGTTGATCATGCGTCGAACGGTTTCATTAATTGCACGGCGACCGCTGATACCGGGGAATTGACTTTCGGCTTCATGCCGATAGCGCGCATACAACGTCACTTCATTCAACTGATCAGTCGTTAATAAGCCTGAACGCAAACCATCATCGATGTCGTGATTGTTATACGCGATTTCATCTGCCAGATTAGCTAACTGCGCTTCTAGCGTCGGTTGCTTACGCTCTATGAATCGACGACCAACATCGCCTAATTGCTGAGCATTCGATAGCGAACAATGCTTGAGTACGCCTTCACGCGTTTCGAACATCAAATTTAAACCATCGAAAGCGCCGTAGCGCTGCTCAAGCGAATCGACGACCCTAAGACTCTGAAGATTATGCTCAAAACCGCCGTAATCCTTCATACATGCATTCAAGGCATCTTGACCGGCATGCCCAAAGGGCGTGTGTCCCAGATCATGCGCTAAAGAGATGGCCTCAACCAAATCT
>JACCEE010169343.1_pt1 | contig 33179 bp, 24 predicted proteins | sample 7449931 | NCBI WGS metagenome assembly JACCEE01 (sample SAMN15323457, study PRJNA562643) | freshwater metagenome | isolation source: river surface water | place: USA:Blue River Watershed | collected 2017-08-19 | reverse complement strand
GCCACCATGCCGAACTTCATGTGGCACGCGGTGCGGGCGTTCTTCTCGGAAGGCGGCAAGCGCCTGTACGTGAGTCGCACCTTCCTGCCGGTGGCCGCCGACGGAACCGCCTCGACCTCCCCCTACGCCCCCGTCGAGGCCACGACGGAATTCGCCGCGAGCAAGACGGCCGACACCAAGCGATACCTGGACGGGCACGCCCGCTACGTGGACGGCACCGCCAAGATGCTCGTGCGCCATCGCCACCCGGGCGCCGCGGGGAACCTGCGCGTGCGCGTCTCGGCCAAGCTGGGCCGCAACCTGCTGGGCGTGGGTGCCGACGGAAAGGGCGTCCTGGGCACCCTGTCGCAGAACGACCTGGTGTGGATCTACGACAAGTCCGACGCCACCGCCAAGGCCGGCGGGTTCTATCTGGCGCAATGGAGCGAATCCACCGCTTCGTGGAAGTTCGTTTCGGAATCCGCCGCCGAGAAGACGCTCGAACAGCTTGTCGCCTCGCCGAGCACCGGTGAAGGCGACACGGTGCGGGTGGTGACGCTTTCGATTGCGCTCCTGACCCTGGACGGCTCCTCCGAAATCGCGGCTTGGCACGGCCTGCCCCTGCATCCCGAACATTCCACCGCGGGAGCGGTCGATTCGCTGTTCGCGAAATTCGCCAACACCCCCGCATCGACGGGCGACGCGCGGCGGCTTCCGCTGGTGGTCGTCAGGCACGCCGACATCAAGACGGCCTTCGCGGTGCTCCCGCTGCTTTTGCCGCTGGGCGGGAAGACGCTGCTGGAGACCATCACCCCCAGCGAGGCCGAAGCGGGGAAGGGGATCACCGCCTTCGACAAGTTCCAGGCCGGGATCTCGTCCGACCTGCTCCTGGCCGGAGGCCACGACGGATTGCGTCCGACGGCGACGGAATACGAAGGCAAGTCGGATCCGACCAAGCTCTACTCCACCGGGCTCAAGCAGTTCGAGGAGATCGAGGACATCTCCATCGTGGCCGCGCCGGGCGTCACCTGGAGCTATTCCGGCGACGCGCAGAAGCAGGCCAACGCGACCACGTCCCTCCTGATCGCCCACGCCGAGAAGATGCGCTACCGGATCGCGGTCCTGGACTGCGCCCAGGGGCAGACGATTTCCGACGTGCGGAACATGCGCGCCAAGATCGATTCCAAGCACGCGGCGCTCTACTACCCGTGGGTCAAGATCCTGGATCCGATCACGCGGCTGGAGGCCGACTTCCCGCCCAGCGGATTCGTGGCCGGGATCTACGCCCGCAACGACGTCGAGCGCGGCGTCTGGAAGGCTCCCGCCAACGAGGTCGTGCGGCTGGCCACCGGGTTCGAGACCAACATCTCCAAGGCCCAGCAGGAGGTGCTCAATCCGGAAGGCATCAACTGCTTCCGGTTCTTCGAGGGGCGCGGCAACCGCCTGTGGGGCGCGCGCACCATCAGCTCCGATCCGGAGTGGAAGTACGTCAACGTGCGCCGCTACTTCGCCTACCTGGAACGCTCGATCGAGAAGGGCACCCAGTGGGCGGTGTTCGAGCCCAACGGCGACCAGCTGTGGGCCAACGTGCGCCGCACCATCGAGGACTTCCTGCTCAACGAGTGGCAGTCCGGAGCCCTGCTGGGAAGGCGCCCGGAGGAGGCGTACTTCGTGCGCTGCGACCGTTCCACCATGAGCCAGAACGACCTGGACAACGGACGCCTGATCTGCCAGGTCGGCGTCGCCCCCATCAAGCCGGCGGAATTCGTCGTCTTCCGCGTCGGCCAGTGGACGGCCGACCGCCGCGGATAACCCGACCACACAGGATACAGGAGACGGAAAATGGCAACTCTTCGCGAAAGACCCTACGTCCAGTTCAACTTCCTGGTGGATCTTGGCACCGGAAGCACGGATGGCCCCGATGCGGGCTTCCAGGAGATCAGCGGCATCGGCATGGAAGTGACCGTCGCCGAATACCGCAACGGCAACAGCAAGGAGAACAGCGTGATGAAGGTGACGGGGCTGAACAAGTCCACCGACGTCACCCTCAAGCGCGGCGTGATCGGATCGCTGTCCTTGTACAACTGGCTCAACCAGATCCGCAACGGCGACCAGAACGCCATGCGCAACGTGGTGATCCACCTGCAGAACGAGGACCACACCCAGATCGTGCAGACCTGGAAGCTCATGAGGGCCAGGATCATCAAGCACACGAGCGGCCCCCTGAACGCCAAGGGGACCGACGTGGCGATGGAAGAGCTCGTGCTGGCCTACGAACGACTCGAGATGGAATGACGATGCCTGTCCGACGGCTGCCGGGCGTCCGGTTCGACATCGCCGCATCCGGTACGGGGGAGATCCTCCCCCGGATGGACATCGCGATGTTCACGGGATTCGCGCAGGCGGGTCCTGCCGGAACGCCCGTGGCCGTCGGGAGCCTGGGGGAGTTCGAGGATGTGTTCGGAGCATCCTTCGATCTCGCCTTCGACGAGACGGAGGGGCGCCCTCTGCGCTCGTTGCTGCATCCGACCGTCGCGCAGTTCTTCGCCGACGGCGGTCGTCGCTGCTGGATCGTTCGCGTCCTGGACGAGGCCACCGCGGCTCGTGGCGAATTCCAGGTCCCTTCGGCGGTCGGAGCCGTCTTTGACGGAAATTGGAAGATCGGTCCGCGGACCCTGGAAGCGCGCGATCCCGGATCGTGGTCCGACCGCATGGGGCTGTCGCTGCGTTCCGAATCGGTTCCGCTGGACATCCGCCAGGCCGCCGCGGATCCGGAATCGGGTCCGACTTTGACGATTCCCGTCAAATCTCCGCGGGATGTCGTCCCCGGCGACCTGCTGGTTGCCGAACTCGGCTCGGGCCTGCGAGCGACCCTGGTCGCGACGAGCGTCGCCGTAGACGAAGACAAGGGCGTCTTGTCCGCGATCGCGAAGACCGCGACGGGTCCGTCGATCCGGCTCGTGCGGGAGGAAGACGCCCGCGGTCGCGGCGAAGCCCGGATCACGTACGCCTCGCCCGTCGCGGGCGCGGCCGAAGTCGATCGGCTCGCGGACCTCGAATGGACCGCGCCTGGGCGCGTGGAGATCCGCTTCGAGGTCGACGCCGACCGGATTCCGTCGCCGGGAACGGTGGGGCGGATCAAATGGACGGACCGCGAAGCCTGGATGCTCGTGCGCGAATCCCTGGCCTCGTCCGACGGCACCCGTCGAGGCCGATCGACCGTCCGTCTTCGCGCCGATCTCAGGGAAATCGGCCTCGAGGATGCGGCCTCGGCGCTTGGAAGCCGGATCGGAAAGGACATCCAGGGAGTCGACAGGATCCGTATCGGCTTGCGCACCAGCGGTCCTTTCCGGGCGGCGTCGACAGGATTCGCCGCGGCCGACGCGCTGCTGCCTTCGCTTCCCTCCTCGTTCCCGTTGGCGGCGTCGACCGCCGAGACGACGACCGCGCCGCTGATCCTGCCGCTGTGCGACGACCCGGAATCGATCGCGGCTTCCGGACCTCTTCGCTCCACGGTTCCCGGACTCGAACGCGACGGGCTGGGCTCGTTCTCCAGCGACCTGTTCCTGGACCCGCGCCTTTGCGAAGAGCCCACGGAACGCCTGCTGCGACGCGCCGAGGAACTGATCCTTCTTCCCGAGCATCCGGTCGCGCTGCGCGGCATCCATGCGCTGCTGGCCAGGGTCGAGGGAGGCGCTCCCGAGGAAGCCACGTTGGTCGCGGCTCCCGACGCTTCGCATCCGCGCTGGAAGAAGCGGGACGCGTCCGACCTCTGGTGGATCGCGCACCCGCATCCATCGGACCATCCGGAACGAACGGGCACGTTCCATCCTTGCGCGCTGGAAGACATCGTGCATCCCCGGTTCATCAAGGGGCGAGCTCCCGATGCGGAAGGGATCTTCAAGGTCCGTTGGACGGATCCCGTCCCCGGAGCGTCGTTCGAACTGCAGGAAAGCGCGGAATCGAAGGACGGCGCGTGGCGCACGATCTTCGAAGGAAGATCCAACCGGTTCGTCCGGCGCGACGCATCGGGCGGAACGCGCTGGTACCGCGTCCGCTCGATCCGAGGCGGACAGGTCGGCGCTTGGTCGTACGTGGTGGAAGTCCGACTCCCTTCCACCGGGTTCGTCAGCATTCCACGACGATTCCCGGCGAATCCCTCCGAAGCCTCCGACCTCGTGCGCGTGCAGCGGGCGCTCCTGCGCGTCGCGGCCACGCGCGGGGACACCCTGGCGATCCTGTCGCTCCCCCGTTCCTTCCGGTGGGACGAGGCGATCGCCCACACCGACCGACTGCGTCGGGCGGTCGAACCGATTCCCGCACCGGACGGGGTCGTCGACGTCCCTGCGCTGCGCGCCGACGAATCGCGGACTCTTTCGCACGGGATCCTGGCGCACCCGTGGATCCTGCGGGCTTCCGACACGACGTTTTCCGTCCCGCCGGACGGATCCCTCGCGGGACTGTTCGCGCGCGTCGCTTCGGAGGGTTCGCCCTGGATCGCACCGGGAAACGTGCCTCTGGAAAGCGTCGTCGCCACCGAACTGGCGACGGACATCGTGGATCTTCCGGGACTGCTGGAAGCCCAGATCTGCCCGATCGTCCGATCGGTCCGAGGTTTTTCTCCCGCCTGGTTCGACACCTTGTCGGCGGATCCCGAACTGCGACCGGCCAACGTCCGGCGCTTCATGGGGCTTCTTCGCCGCCTGGCGTGCAGGCACGGGGTCGAAGCGGTGTTCGAACCCGCCGGACGCGCGCTGGAACGTTCCTTGGAACGCACCTTCCGCGACCTCCTGCGTTCCCTGTGGATGCGCGGAGCGATGGGAGGATCCGGCGAAGGATCGTCGTACCGCGTCGACGTGAAGACGGATTCCGACAAGGGATCGGCGGTGGTCGAGCTTCGCGTGGCCCCTTCGCTTCCGCTTTCGTTCCTTCTCGTCACCTTGCGCGCCAAGGGCGACAAGCTTCTGGTGGAGGAAGGTTCGTGACCAGACCGTTCGCCGCGTTCAATTTCCATGTCGAGATCGTCCCGTCGGGCAGGGGATCGGCGCTGGTGTCGGGATCCTTCGCGGAATGCGACGGACTGGAGATGAACATGGAGGTCAAGACCATCCGCGAAGGCGGGGGCAACGACCGCCAGATCCGGCTGCCTGGCCCTTCCACCTGGGGCCAGCTCACGCTGCGGCGAGGCATGTCCGCGGACAGCCGGCAGCTGTGGCGCTGGATGGCCGATTCCCTGGCCAACCCCAGGCTTCGCGCGGAGGTCGAGGTCGTGGTCGTTTCCTCCGACCATCAGACGGAAAACGTCAGATTCCTTCTTTCGAGCTGCCTTCCCGTGAAGCTGAAGGCGCCCGCGCTCAACGCGAAGGACGGCGCGATCGCCGTGGAGGAGCTCCAGATCGCCTACGAACGCTTCGACATCCTGTTCCCGGAGGCCGCACCATGAGCGGCAATCCCGCCAAGGCGAGGTTGATCGAGCTGGAAGACGACATGTCGGGCAAGAAGGCCGGCGGCAAGGACGTCGCCGTCCAGTTCAATCCGGAAACGCTCAAGATCCAGTACGCCAACCAGATCAAGGACAACTCCTCGGGTGGCGGCGACCAGGCGCAAGGCACGTCGGGGCGGCAGTTCGTCGGATCGGGAACCACCAAGCTCTCGGTGCAGCTGTGGTTCGACGCCACCTCCCCCAACGAGGACGGCGTGGTCGACGATGTCCGCCGCATGACCGAAGAGGTCCTGTTCTTCATCCAGCCGAAGGAGACTCCGGAAGGGTCGGGGAAGTGGCTGCCTCCCAAGGTCCGCTTCCTGTGGGGATCGCTCCTGTTCGACGGACTCGTGGATTCCGTGGAGGAATCGCTCGAATACTTCTCGAGCGAAGGCAAGCCTTTGCGATCGAGCATCTCCATCGGGTTGAGCCAGCAGAAGATCCTCAAGACCAAATTCGAGGATTCGGGATCGGCCATCGCCTTCGGCAACGGTCCCAAGACGGGCTTCCAGACGCCCATGAGCTCGGGAGAAACCCTGCAATCGGCGGCCCAGGCGGCCGGGATGGATTGGATGGAGGTCGCCAAGGCCAACGATGTCGACAACCCCCGATTCCCGGGCACCGGGTCGCTCGTCGACATGGCATCGACCATGGCGGGGAGGCGCCGACCATGCCCGTCGTGATCGAACGATTCGAAATGGTGCCGGAATCCGTCGCCGCGCCGACATCTTCGCCGCCGTCGCGAAGCGAGGGATCCGCCGGTCCGCATGGTCGCGCCGACGAGATGCGCGCCTTGCTGGCGCGGGAAGCCGAACGATCCCTGCGCGGAAGAAGCTGCTGATGGCGGGGGCGAACAACGTGGTTTCGTCGCGTCCCGAGATCCTGGTCGACGGAAGCCGCAAGATCGAGCTGGAATCGGGGTTGAACTCGCTCTCGATCCGGAAGGCCGAAGGACGGATCGCCGATTGCGAGGCCGAATTTTCCAACTGGGGAAACAGGCCCGACGGATCGGTGGGATGGACGCTGTTCGACGGGAAGATCCTGGATTTCGGAAAGCGGATCCAGTTCAAGCTGGGCGACGGTTCGCTGTTCGACGGAAGGATCCTTTCGATCGAAGGTCGATTTCCGTCGAACTCTCCTCCGGTGCTCGTCGTGCGCGCCGACGACGGGTTGCAGGATCTGCGGATGGTCCGACGCACGAGGTCGTTCGAGCAGATCTCCGACGCCGATGTCGTGCGGCGGATCGCCGACGACCACGGGATCTCCGCGGACGTCGACATGCCGGGGCCGACGCATCCCGTGCTGGTGCAGTCCAACCAGACGGATCTCGCGTTCCTGCAGGAGCGAGCGCGCCATTGCGACGCCGACCTGTGGTTCCAGGACGGGAAGCTGCATGTCCGGTCGCGCGCGTCGCGTCAGGCTGCCGGGATCGACCTGGTCCTGGCCCGGAACCTCCTGTCGTTTTCCGCCACGGCGGACCTCGCCCACCAGAAGACGGAACTTGTCGTGAGTGGATGGGATGTCGAACAGAAGGCGGCGATCTCCCGGCGCATCGGATCGGATGCCCTCTCGCGGGAATCTTCGCTCGGGCGAACCGGCGCCACCGTGCTCCAGGAGGCTTTCGGCGACCGCGTCGATTCCGTCGACCACGGATCTCCGGCGGATTCGCAGGAAGCGCAGGACTGGGGAAAGGCGCGATTCCTGGCGTCGGCACGGCGCTTCGCGCGGGGTCGGGGCGTGGCGATCGCCGACGCGAGGCTCGTTCCCGGTTGCAGGGTCGAGGTCCGCGGGGTCGGACCGCTGTTCGAAGGCGAATGGGACATCGCCGAAACCGAGCACCGGTTCGACGGGGAATCCGGACTTAGGACAGAAATCGTCGTCGAGCGCGCCTGGATCGGGAACGCTCCATGAGCGGCCCCTTCGAAGCCTTCCTGGACGACCGCCAGCCGCACGGCATGGGTGGCCGCTGGTTCGGAGTCCACACGGCGATCGTGGTCGACATCCGCGACCCCGACAACCAGGGGCGCGTGAAGGTGAAGTTCCCATGGGCCGCGGACACGGGATCGGCTTCCTGCGAGGTTTGGGCGAGGCTCGCGACGCTCATGGCGGGACCGGATCGCGGAACCTGGTTCGTTCCCGATCCCGACGACGAGGTGCTGGTGGCGTTCGAAGGCGGCGACCCCCGACGCCCCTACGTGCTGGGAATGCTCTGGAACGGCAAGGACGCGCCACCGGTTTCCATGGACGGCGCGGGCGACAACGAGAAGAAGTCGATCGTCTCCCGCAACGGCGTGAAGGTGACCTTCGAAGACAAGGACGGACAGGAAAACCTGGTCCTGGAGACCCCTGGCGGTCAGAAAATGACACTGCAGGACGGCCCCGGCTCGGTGAAGATCGTCGACTCCAACGGCAATTCGGTGAAGATGGAGGCCGCGGGAATCTCGATCGAGACATCCGGCAAGCTATCCATCTCGGCGAGCCAGGTCGAGGTGTCGGCGGGGATGGTCTCGGTGGATTCCGGGATCTCGAAGTTTTCGGGGATGGTCCGCGCCGACACGGTGCAGACCAACACGGTCATCGCGGCGACCTACACGCCGGGCGCGGGGAACATCTGGTGATGAAGCACCCCGCCAAGTGGACCGCGCCGGTCCCGTTCTGGAACGACGCCTCGTCGCCGGAAAACGACATGCTTCGCCCCCGCATCCTGCGGTTCGCGACGGATTCCTTCATGGAGGATCTGTTCGGACTTCTGGAGCGCGATCCGCGGGGACTGCCCGCTCTGGAAGCCGAAGCCGAGACCTGGAGGGGTCCCAGCCGAAGGAGCGATGCCGTGCTCGTCGTGGAGCCCTCGACGGAATCGGGACCGCTCAAACGACTGCACCGCAAGCTCCTCGCGCGGTCGCTGGCGCCCAGGATCGACAAGCCCGATCCGGACGCGCTGAAGCTCTACCAGCCAGCCCACCAAAGGCACTACCTGGCTTCGGCGATGTTGGTCTGCGAACGCCCCGGCCTTCCGGACCGAAGAGTGGACAGAAGCCTGAACCAATCGGTATCCATGCTCGTGCGACGCCTGGTTCCGCCAGCCCAAGGCGCACCATTCGACGCCAACGGCCGGATGGTCGATGGCTGGACCGAAGCCGCGTTCGTGCAAGGACCGCAACCGCGCTGGGTCCGCATCGCCGCCGTTGATTCCGCACGGATCGCGGCGGGAGAAGAACGACTTCCCGTCTTTCCCGCGACCTACAAGGAACTCGACGACCGGTGTCGGAGACTGTTCCTCGGGACGATTCCTGTCGGACGACGCGAAGTCTACCAGAACACGCCCGTCGAAGAAGAGGCGGTGTCTGGCGGGGGCTCCAAGGAGCCGTCCATGGACCGGCTGGGCGGCCTGCTGGACAAGTTGGTCCTCGGGCCATGGCAGGTGCTGGCGGAATCCTGCTTCGACGCCATGGGAAATGTCCCCGAACACCTGATCTCCCGCGGATCCAGCGACGCGATCCCGATGGCGATCGATTCCAATTCCAAGCCCGACGCGGCGACCCTGGCGGGCTTCCGCGCCGACAAGCAGATCGCATCCTGGCACATCCTGGCACAACTGCACGGTTTCCTGCTCGACTATGGAACGGAATCCGTCAAGTCGGCCTTGGGATCCCGCGACGCGACGGCCGCTGCGCTTTCTCCGCTGCGCGAAACGATCCGTTGGTCCGGCTACGACGCATCGCGTTCGATCGCGAACCATTTCGCGAAGGACCTCGCCGTGGCGATCGTGGAAATCGGGAGGGCGCACAACCTGTCCCGGTTGTCGGCGCCCAAGCCCGAAGTGGAACACCAGCTCGTGTTCCCACGGCACGACACCGCGATCACCGTGGCGATGCCGGTCGACAAATGGCCCGACTTCCTGTTCCTTCTGGCCGACCCCTATCTGGGCGGATATCCGGGCGCGTCCGGCCGGAATTGCATCGCCCCGAAGCTGGAAGCCCTGCGGGAATCGCTTCTGGAAATGTGCGATCCGGCGCTCGCGCCGTCCGGATCCACGGCAATACGGATTCCGTCTTCCACCCGCGACGCATGGTACTCGATCCGGTTCGTCCTGGAACACCCGGAATGCACCCACCACGACGAAATCATGGGTCCGCCCACGGTCCCGTTCCAGCTCGCCGGGTACTTCGACGCCAACGCGCCCGTGCGTCCCGTACGGATCGGCCTGCCCATCGATCCCACTCCGGAGGGCCTGCGCAAGGCCGACCGCAACACGGTCTTCATGCTCTCCGACACCATGTGCAACCAGATTTCGCGCATGAAGGGGATCGGATTCGTCGATCTGGTCCTGAGCGTCCTACCGTGGCCGTTCCACAAGGGCCTTCCCAAGCCTCCCGCGGGCGACTGCAAGAAGGGGGACGAACTCGGGATGATGCTCGTGGTGTCGATCCCCATCATCACCCTCTGCGCCCTGATCATCCTGATCATCATGGTGACCCTGCTCGACATCGTCTTCAAGTGGCTCCCCTTCTTCATGTTCTGGATTCCAGTGAAGAAGGATTCCAAAGGGAACGTCTCCGCATGACAGATTCCGCAAAACTGTTCGGAAAAGGGATCGCGTTCCCGCCGCGCGTCGACGAGCTGGGACGGCTCGCCTGGTCCGTCGGCGAAGACAACATCGGCCAATCCATCCGGATCCTGCTTTCCACGGGAAACGGCGAGCGGGTGAACCGGCACGGGTTCGGGGCCGGTCTCGGACGCTTCCTGTTCCAGCCCAACACCCTGGAAACCCACACCCAGATCGCCAAGGCGATCTCCGACGCGATCCAGAGGTGGGAGCCGCGCGTGGACCTCGAATCCGTCGACGTGTCGGCCGACGCGGCCGATCCGCAATCGGCGCGCGCGGTCGTCGTGTACCGCCTCGCCGCCACCAGGGCCCTGCAGCGCGTCTCGCTGACCGTTCCCACATCCGGACAATCCTTGTCATGACGCACCGGAGACAACCATGAATTTCCCGGCACCCAAGATCGACGACCGCAGGTTCCAGGACCTGGTGCGCGAAGCGCTGGACCGGATCCCGGCCCACACGCCGGAATGGACGCATCTGGGCGAAAGCGATCCCGGCGTCACGATGGTGGAGCTGTTCGCCTTCATGGCCGAAAGCGTTCTCTACCGCGCCAACCGCGTCCCCGACGCGGCGCGCTCCAAGTTCCTCGATCTCCTGGGCCTCAAGCTCTCTCCCGCCCGTCCCGCTCGCGGCATCGCGACGTTCGACCCCGGCAAGCGGACGGATTCCGTCCGCCTGGACGCCGGCATGGAGCTGCGCGCCGGAGCGGTTCCCTTCCGCACCACGGCGGCGATCGACGTGGTGCCCGTCGTGGCCATGGCCATGGTCAAGGAGAAGGCGAAGCTTTCCGAATCCCAGACGAAATACTACGACAGCCTCTACCAGTCGTTGAAGAAGACGACCCCTCGTCTGGACAGCTACCGCACCCGCATCCTCGACGGGAAGACTCCGGTGGATCTGGGATCGACGACGGTCGACGGCCGTCTGTGGATCGCGCTGCTTCTCCCCAAGGCGCCGTCCGCGCAAGGGCGCGCCGACGCGCTGAAACAGGTTTGGCGCGATCTCGCCGGCAGGTACCTGAGCTTGGGACTCGCTCCGCACCTGGCCTCCCGGCCCAGGAGCCTCGGAGCGACGCGGGGCGCGGCAAGCCTGGACGACCCGACACCCGTGGCGAAAGTGGAAATCCCCTTCGCGACGTCGAAAAACGGCAAAGCGATGGCCGGATGGAGGTCCCGTCCCTTCCGGGGGGGCACGTCGCTGCACCAGGGGCCCGACGTGCTGGAGATCCAGCTTCCCTCCGATCCCGCGGATCTGGACATCTCGTCCTGGGACGACATCGATCCGCTGGAATCCGGCGTCGGCGAATTCCCGCCAGCGCTGGACGATTCCCGTCTGGCCGACCGCGTGGTCGGATGGCTCAGGATCGAACCTTCCACTTCGTCGGATTTTTCCGTCCTGTGGGCCGGCATCAACGCGTGCTGGATCGAACAACGCAAGATCGTGGAAAACGAGATCCTGGGAACGGGCGACGGCGCTCCGGACCAGGAGTTCAAGCTCCAGCATCCCGGAGTCGTCGCTTCCAGCGTGGAGGTGCGCGTGGTGCCGTCGGATTCCGCCGAGGCTTGGACGGAAATCGACGATCTGGCCGCGGCCGGCCCCGAAGTGCGATGGACGGATCCCGCCGCTCCTCCCGGCAGCGGAACCGTCGAACACAGACCCGTCGACGTCTTCGCGGTGGACGCGCGCTCGGGAACCATCCGGTTCGGAGACGGCCTTCGCGGAAGACGCCCTGCCTCTGGAACCAAGGTGATCGCCCGCTACCACACCTGCACGGGTTCGCAAGGGAATCTTCCCAAGGATTCGATCAAATCGGGCCCCGACCTCCCCGTGGACGTCAAGCCGACCAATCCGATCGCCACCTGGGGAGGCGCCGACGAGGAAAGCGTGGAAGCCGGCGCCAAAAGAGTCTCGAGCTGGATGCGGCATCGGGATCGGCTGGTCACCGCCGAAGACTTCGCCGAAATCGCCCGTTCGACCCCGGGCGTCGACCTCGCGCGCATCGACGTCTTGCCGGCCTGGCATCCCGACCTCGCAACGAGCCTTCCCGGCGATGTTCCCGGAACCGTCACCCTGATGGTTGTGCCTCGCGCCGACGCGGCGAATCCGGACCGTCCTTCGCCCGACGCGGCCATGCTGGACGCGATCTGCAAGCATCTGGATCCGCGACGCCTCGTGACCACCGAGATCGTCGTCCAGGGCCCCAGATATGTCGGAATCCGTCTCAGCATCGGGATCACCGTCGCCGGTGGATTTTCCGCTCCCGACGTCAGGGACAGGCTCGAGCGACGGCTGCGCGACCACCTCTCTCCCGTGCGCCAAGCCTTCCAGGGGACCGGCACCGCGCGCAAGGAAATGGAATCGGGCTGGCCTCTTCGCAAGGAGGTCAACGCCCTGGAGCTCCTGGTCGAAGCCGCGCGCGAAGACGGCATCCTGCGCATCGACCAGCTGTTCCTCGCCCGCCAGGACTCGTCGAAGACGGAAGACGCGATCCACCTCGAGGGACTCGAACTCCCATGGATCTCGGCCATCTCCGTCGTGGTCGGCCCGGCCTTGCCCCTGTCGATGCTCGATGGGAAGAGCGTTCCCGAAGTGGAGACGGAATCCGGCGGCATCGTCTCGCGCAAGGTGCCGGTGCCCGTGGTCGCGGAGACCTGCTGATGCGGGATTCCAACCGCAGCCGTTTCGTCCTGTTCCTCGGGAGGGACGATTGGGGGCGCTTCCGGACCCCGTCGTCCTCCGACGGCACCTGGAAGCCTCTGGCAGAGGAATGGAACGACCCCAAAGCGGCCTGCCCGGTCTCGTGGAACCACCAATCCGGCGCCCTCGCGCTTTCCGCCCGCACCCAGGGATTCCGGGCATCCCCCAACGACTTCGAACCATCGCTGGACGATCGCAGAAGCGCGGCCTGCGACCGTTTCGGGAACGTCTACAGGATCTCGCAGGACAAGACGGCCATCCTCGTGACGAATTCCGGAGACGATTCCGATTCGCTGTTCTGGCCACCCTCGGCACCCCGGGAAAGACCCGGTTTCGGGGCATTCCACCCCGCTTCGGATCGAAAATCCGTCGCGCCTTCCCTCGCAGGACTCGTCGTCTTGCCGGGACACCACCTGGTGTGCGGAATCCTGGGCGACACCCCGGGATTCCTGCTGTTCGACCTGGTCGCGGGCGGGCCTCCCATGAGGATCGATTGGACGCGCTCCCGGAAGTTGTCGATCGACGACATGGCATCCGCACCCGACGGGAGCGTCGCGATCCTGGACCGGACGGACAAGACGATCTGGACGCTGGATCGCACGCTCGACATCGGCGCGTCCCGACTGGATCCGAAGACTTCGCCGTTTCGCGCCGACGCATCCGCCGCACCGGTCGCGGCGGCGAACGAAGCGGAGCGTCTTCTCCCCTGGAAGCTCGACGCCTCGTGGGATCCCGTCTCCCTGGATCTCCTTCCGGACGGATCCTGCGTGGTTCTGGAACGGCGGGACTCGTCGGAATTCGGGCGGATCTCCCTTTACCGCCAAGGTCGCCTCGTGGGATCGGTCTCGCTGGAACAGGCCGTCGGCGTCCTGCGAAGCGCCGGAGGGAAGTTCGTGCTGCGCGGCCACGACCTCGTCCTGGATCTGGAGGATCCCGCGTCCCCAGCTGCGCTGGTCGTGTCGGAAGAAGGCAACCAGGCTTGGCGGTTCGTCCTGGAAGAGACGGGATCCACCTTGGGCGCGCGGGTCGCCGCGGTGGAACTTCCTTTGCGCCGCTACGCCGGAATCGACCTTGTTCGAGGTCCGAAAGGCGTACAGTATCCGTCGGACGGCGCCTGGGTTCCGCTCGTCGAGCTTCGACGCAGACGGTACGCGCCAAAAGCCGTCGTCGCTTCACCCCGCATCGACGGAGGGATGCCCGGCACCGCGTGGCACCGCGTGATGCTCGATGGACAGATTCCGCCAGGATCTTCCGTGGCCGTCTCCGTCCGGGCCGCCGACACCGTGGTCGATCTGGAATCCACGCCCTTTCGCGGACAACCCGTCCCCATCCTGCGCCGATCGGGGTCGGAGATCCCATGGAGCGGCATCGCCACCGACGCCGGAAAGGGACAAGGGACCTGGGAGCTTCTGCTGCAGTCGACCAAAGGACGGTTCCTGGAATTGCGTCTGCACCTGGAATGCGACGAGATGCGCACGCCCTCGCTGCACGCCGTCCGGATCTGGAATCCCCGATTCTCGTACGTGGACGAATACCTCCCGCCCATCTACCGCGAGGACGAATCGTCCCGCGATTTCCTGGAGAGGTTCCTCGCGAACTTCGAAGGCATGATCACGTCCATCGAAGACCGGATCGTCGGGTCGACCGCGCTGTTCGATGTCCGCACCGCTCCCGATTCCACCTTGGACTGGCTTGCCGGTTGGCTCGGACTCGCGCTGGATCCCGCGCTCGACGAACGACGCCGAAGGCTCCTGGTCCGGCACGCGCCCACCCTGTTCTCGTATCGTGGAACCCCGCAAGGAATCATCCTGGCGCTGCGGATCGGGATGTCGGAATGCCTGCGCGACCAGGATTTCGCCCTTCCCGCTCCGTCGCAGGACCAACCGTTCGGAATCCGGATCGTCGAACAATTCCTGACACGCGGCCGCTCGCCCGCCTTCACCGGACAGACGATGTCGGATCTTGAATCCGCCGAATCCACCACCGTGGCGGCTTGGACGCCTGCCATGGGAGCGGCGGAGCTGCATCGGCGATGGTCGAACGCGATCGGGGCCAACGGGCGGCATTTCCCGATCCTTCCGCCGGAACCGGAATTCCAACCGATCTGGAACAGATTCTGCGCCGAGCAGCTCGGTCTGGTCCCCACGTTCGCTCGCGAAACAACGGACGCCTGCGGACCGATCCCCGATGCGGCCGCTTTGGCGGAACAGTCGTCTCTCGGCGCCTGGATGGGGAAAATCGACAAGCTGCCCCCGAAGGTTCGGCACAAGCTGGAGCGTTGGCAAGGATACCTGCGCCGCCGATGGCTGGACATCGAACGGTTGCGAAACGCCTGGAAGCAGCCTTGGCCATCCTTCCAATCGATCCCGCCTTTCACGCGAGTTCCCGAGCAGGAGGAAGCGTTGCGCGACTGGATCGTCTTCGAGACCTTCCTGGAACCGATCCGATCCTTGGCGCATCGGTTCCGTGTCCTGGTTCCCACGAAAGGACCGCTGGACGACCCCGCCGATTTCGAGCGCAAGCGCGACCATGCCAGGCGCATCGCCACGCTCGAAAAGCCGGCGCACACGAGCTTCGACGTCGAACCCTACTGGGCATTGTTCCGGCTCGGCCAGGCCCGGTTGGAAATGGACACGGTGCTCGACGCGGGAAGTCGCGCCGACGATTTCGCCCCCTGGTTCCGGCTCGGATCGAGCCGGGTCGGGTCCACGAGAATTCCGATCGAATCCCCACCGGAAGACAGAATCCGGCTGGACCGCTTCTTGGGAAGAAACGAAGGAGGATGAGCATGGGTTGCGATTGCCAGAACGGAACGTCCACCACCGCGGTGGATCCCTGCCGAAGGGTCAACTACTCCCTCGGGATGATCCTCGGAGTCGACGACTTCGTGCAGGAATCGACCTACCACAGTTCGCACCGCGAAGCCCTCGCGCGCTTGGCCTTGGGTTGGGGAACGTTGTCGGGACTCCAAGCGTCGATCGATCCCGCGGAGAAGACGGGCGATCCGAAATCGCAGGTGCGCATCGGCCCCGGGGCTGCTCTGCTGCCCAACGGAAAGCTCGTGCACGTCGATTGCGACCAGTGCTGCGACGCGACCAAGTGGGTCGGGGAGCTCGACGCGACGACGTTCCTGCCTTCCGGCGCGCCGCCGAAGCAGTCCGGGAACTGGGCCCGTGCGTGGGTGACGCTGTCGTTCTGCGAAAGCAAGTGCGTCGATGTCCCCGTTCCCGGAGACCCTTGCCGCACCGACGACAAGCTCGTGGCTCCGTCGCGAGTCCAGGACGGATTCCATCTCGATCTATCCTGGTCCCGACCCGAGCAGACGGAAGAAGACGCGATCCGCGACTTCTTCCAGTGGACGCTGTCCATCGGCGTCGACCAGAACGCGACGGGATCCGAAGAGGAACTCCTGAATGCCATTCGCGACGCCGCGAAGGAATGGATCGGGCGTCCTGCGGGCTCGACCATCGTTCCGTCCGATTTCCAGGCAGGAACACCGCCCGCAAGCCTTTTCTACAAGGAGGAACTGCTGCGTTCGGTGCTGCGCCTTTGGACCACCGAACTGCGCCCGCTCTGGTCCGTCTCCTGCTCCGACGCTTCTCGCCCCGCCGCGAACGCCATCGCCCTGGCAGGACTTTGGATCCCGCTGAAGAAGATCGAATCGAAGAAGGACGGTTCGGAGAAGATCGAGCCGAAGTGGGTATTCGACGACACGCGGTCCGTGGAGCTCGACCTCTCCCAGCGCCCGAACCTCCTGAGCCTGCGCGCCGTGCAGGAAATGGTGAAGGACCTGAAGGAAACGGTCGCATCCTCCACCGTCGTTCCCGCGACCACCATCGCGGCCGGTACGAATTTCGGAATGGCCTCTTCGGTCGGATCTTCCGCGCAATACGCCCGCGCCGACCACAGCCACGGGACGCCGCCGCTTCCCGCCTCCGTCGGACGGCAGAAGACCCCCTACGAACTGGTCGCGGCGGGAGAACTCGTCCTGAACCTGGACGGCGACAACCTGGTCGAACCGGAAATCGTCTCGAGCTACCACAGTTCCGCGAAGGTCGTGTTCGCCAACCTCCAGACGCTCCGGATCCTGCTCGCATACGATCGTCGCGAAATCCCGAAGCTTTCCAGGAACCGGATCATCCAGCTCCTTCCGGTGATCGTCGAGGAATCGACCAACCGCATCCTTCTGGCGATCGAAAGGAACCTCAAGCATTCGGAGGAATTCGGCAACGACGTCGACGTGGTCCGCATCGACAGCCTGGACGAGAAATTCGCCGCCAAGCGGATTTCCTTCCAGTACCAGGTCTTCGAGTTCGCGTCTCCACGGCCGATCAAAGAGCCTATCGTCATCGAGAGGGTGCGAAAATGAGCGCGGCACCCATCGGATTGCGGACTCCGATTCCAGATCCCGAGATCGCCAGCGTCCATTTCTTCAACGGCAGGCTGGTCACTTCGGGCGATCTGGCCCTGGAGCAGGAATCGCAACGGCTCGCCGACCAGCGGATCGGATCTGCGATCGGCGCCGGGGTCGTGCAAGGACTTGGAATCGAACTTCTGTCGACCCATTCCGAATCGGGCACCGTCCTGCGCGTGGACGCGGGAAGCGGCATCACACCGAAGGGCTCGGCGTTGAAGCTCGAGACCGAGGTCGAATTGCGGATCGCGGCACCAAGCCAGAAAACGGCAACGACGTCGGGAAAAGCCGTGTTCTGCAAATGCGCCACGGCCCCGATCTGGAGTCGAAGCGCACCGCCACCAAGCGGAGCGTACCTGCTGGTGCTGCGACCCGATCGCCAGGAACGCGGCAAACGCTCGCTGGTGGGGACCGACCTTTCGCACCTGGGTTGCGACACCGACACGATCGCCGCGGCCGTGCAGTTCGACCTCGTCCCCGTCGACACGTCAGGAATCGTCGCCGACGGCCTCGCGAGCCTGCGGCACGAACTTTCCAAGCGCTATCTGAAGCTGCCCGTGCCGGTGCAGGACGACGTCCTGCCCCTGGGGCTCGTGCACTTCGCCATCGACACACGCATGTCGTTCCTGGACATGTGGTCCGTGCGCCGCACCACCGGAAGAACGCGACAGATTCCGGCACGACCGTTCCTGGCACCGCACCCTGGGGCCAAGCTCGCATGGAGCGATCTGGTCGGCGACATCCCCTATGCTCTCGGCGAGGCGCACCTCTGCCAATTCCAGGACGAGCTGGACACCGCGTTGTCCATCGGATCCAGCGCGATCCCCTCATCCGATTTCCTTCCGCTGCCGCCCGCGGGATTCCTTCCGCTGGAGCACGACCGCCTCAAGTGGCGGGACTTCCTGGGAACACACGCGGCGTCCGTTCCCGAAACGCTCCCGGTGCTGGAGCCGACGCTCGTCGGACCCATCGTGGCCGAAGCCGCCACCCGCGCGCCACTGGATGCTGACAGCCGCGTGCTTGTCGCGAAGGTCGCCGGACGCGACCTCGTGGTCTACTACCGGGAATCGGTCAACCGCTCCAGCGCCGCCGAGACTTGGCTCGATGGCAAGGCGGCGAGGCTCGATTCGGCATGGAACGTCCAGACCGCGATCGAGCAGTTGAACGACAAGGTGGAAACCCTGCGCGCGATCTGGCTCAAGCCGGGTCCAGGGTGGGAGAAGGCGATCCCTCCAGCGGGCACCAAATCTGATGTAGACCTGGATCTGCGGTTCATCGTCGGTGAATACCCCAGCGAGTCACCTGTCGTACTCGATGGTTACCGGCATGTGGCGATGAGAGGCGCCGGGAGAGGCTCTTTGATCCGCTCCACGGAAGAATCCGCCCTGATGGTGAACAACTGCGCGTCGTGCTTCGTCGAAGATCTTTCCTTCGCCTCCGGGAAAGTCGTCATGGTCCCGAATCAGCCCGAACCAGGACTTGTCGGAGCCATCTCGATCAGAAACGTCCGTTCGACACACCTGCACCGCGTGCACGCGACATGTCCCGGCGAAGCCTTCTTGGCGGCATCGGCGATCTCCGTCCACAACCTCGCCGCACGTATAGACGCATCGGGAGAGAAGCGAACCATCCGGATCGTATCCTGTGTCGCCAAGGTCGGGTGCGGTCAACAGGGAATCTTGTGCGTCGATCCACTCGCCTCGATCCTGGTGCAGGACAACACAATCATGCGCCTAGCTGGCTCCGCTCCCAGAAGCGGGAACACACTGTCCAGATCCCGCTGGATCGAACGCATCGCCAACGTGATGCTCGAGCGTACCAATGAGTCTCCGCTCACAGAATTCATCCGGTCGCAACTGCCGTCGAACCACCGACAGTCCATCGAGGAAATCTCGAAGGGGCTCAAAAGTACGGACAAGAGGACGAAACAGGTCGTCTTCAATCGGATCAAGAGAACCACGCGACGAGCGATGCAACGAAACGGAGGGAGTCAATTTTCGGGGCAGCTTTGTCTGCTTGCCGATCGACTTGCCAAGGAACGGGACACGATGCTCGCCAGAGGAATCGTCGTCGCGGCCAAAACACTGGACGAAGTGCGGATTACCGGCAATCGGGTGGAATCCGCGGCTCGCGGCATCTGCGTTGCCGTATCCTCGGCAAGCGGCACGAAGAAAGCTCGTCCGCAAATACGGGAATTGGCAGTCGAGAGGAACATCGTATCGATCCCGGAACTTTCTGGAAGTTCCGGACTTCGATGTGGAATCTTCGTGGGGAATGCGGCTTCCGTCTCCATCGATTCCAACCGCATCGACATCGCCGTGCAAGACGATCGTCGAAACGTGGAAGGCATCCATGTGTTCGGTACCATGGGAAGATTCCTGAGAATCGTGGGAAACCGGATTTCGGGAGCCGAGCCTGGAATCCTGTTCAACCATGTCGGCAACAAGGGTGAATTCGTACACCCGGGTCGTTCGATGTCGTGGACGATCGCGTCGAACCTGGCCGCGGAATCCAGGACCGTCGTAAGTTATGATAGGGAACTTATCGAAGAAGGTCTTCCTTCACCACTTCGGCTGGAAGACAATATTCCGTGACAAGCCGTGTCTCCGTGCACGAGATTCCCAGCGGAGGCGAAACCCGACGCGAAAATCTCGATTTTCTTGGACAGTTATTGACTTTCCGAATTCTTCACGGTAAGTTCAATACCAGATCGCGTATTTTTGGAGTTCTGGTAGGGATATTTTCCCATGCCGCGACTTTCTTCCACAGACCACTTTTCGGATCGCGAACGGCAAAGCAAACCGTGGGCGACCCGAAGAGTGGAGATGGAGCGGAAGTCCTGGTTCTGAGTGAAATATCCCGGGGTTCGAATCCCTTCCAAGAATACCCGTCCTTGATCCCGTCGACAAAATACGGCGGGATCAAGGAGGCGATCTCTCCATGATCGGCAATCGCGTGCATCGCGCGATCGTTCCGTTCACCGGGAACCGATCCTGCACGCGGCGGATCGCCGCTGAATCGAAGCTTTCGGACCTCGACCCGCGCGATCTCGGCTTCCCCTGGAACTCGATCGTGTGCGTACGACGCCTGAAGTGGGGCGCGCAAGGATGGCCTCATCTTCGATCCATCGCGCATCGTCCTGCGCTCGCACCCGCGACGCCTGATTCCGCCGAGGTCGTCTGGTTCCTCGATGCCGTGGAGTGGCTCGCGTGCCTTGGACGCGCCGCCGCCGACGCGAGCCTGGATCGATGGTGGTGGCGGACTCTCCGCGCTGGTTCGACATTTTCCGACCCCGTGCTCGACGTCTTCGTGCAGCATCTTCCGGAAGGAAGACTCGCCTGGGAACGGCTGGCTGCGGCGGGTTATTCGCAGACTTTGGAGGTCCATCTGGGCGCAGCGGGCATCGCGCGGCTGGAACGTGCGTGGACGGAATCCGGCCTTCCCGGATGCACCCGCGGAAATCGCGTGGACATGCCGAACCGACCCTCTCTCCCGTCCCGAGGGACCACCTCCGACACTTCCCGGCAGGATCGACCAAAGCGTGGACAGCCACACCCGGAACCCGGGACGGATCCTGTTTCGAACGCGCACCAAGACGCGGCGACCGAAACGACGCCTCGCGAACCGGAAGCGATCCTCCTGGCGCCGTCCAGCGCGGATCCGGATGCGACCCACGCGCCAACGCCGTTCGCTCCTGGGCCCGTTTCCACAAGGAAGCCGGCTTCCAGATCCCGTCGTCCTGCGAACCGCCAACGCCTTCGCGATCCGGACGCGGAACAGGTCGCCCCGCAGCCAAGGAGATCCATGGCCGACCGACCGGAGCCCTGGACCGGAGACACGCCTGCCGTTCGCGGGCCGGGACGCGGCGAAGCGGATCCCCCGATCGAGCCGTTCGGGAACGAGGATGGCGCGATTCGCCAAGAATCCGGGTCGTGGCTGGCCAGCGAACCCGCGCGCGTCTTCGAATCGGAATTCGCGGGATTGTTCTTCGTCCTGGGCGCCCTCCAGACCCTCGGATGGATTCCCGACTTCACCCGTCCACTGGATCCCGGGATCGGGATGGCCCCCCTCGAATACCTCGCGCGACTGGGCGCCCACCGCTTCGGGAAGCGCTTCCTGGACGATCCCCTGCGCGAATGGATGTCGCAACGATTTCCGTCGAACCGGATCGGCGAGCCGCCGCCGGGGCTCGCGGAACTCGAATCGCGGATCGCATCCGCGCTGGACATGCGCGCCCGCAAAGCCATCCACGTCCTGTGCCGCCGCCGCGCCAAGGTCGCGACGTCCGAATCGAGGGTCGACGTGTTCCACCGGCTGGATCGCCACCCATTGGAGATCCGCATGGCGGGGTTGGACCGCGACCCGGGGTGGATCCCCGGCACGAACCTGGATTTCCGATTCCATTTCGAAAGCGGGCCTCGATGAAACCATCCACCGCCGAAATCGACAGGTTCCGTCAACACGCGTTCCGGGCGGTGCTTTCGCTCCTGGAACACGCTTCCCGCGCCGCGGGAGGGATCGAGCCGCTGCTGGAGGCGCATCCGTTCCTGGCGGCGTACCTGGAAGAGGCCGCCTCCGCCGGATCCGAAGGCCTGCCTCTGGACGAATCCATCCGCCGCTGGGACGAACGGCTGCGAAACCACGACGGCCCCGCCCATCCGGTCGATCGCATGATCGCCTCCACCGGGCTGGATCCCGACGGCGTCTCCGGATGGTTCTGGTGCGGCCTGGTCCGCGAAGATCCGAGGTTCGCTTCCGTCCTGCATTCGCTCCTGGGCCGCGATGGCTGCCCCACGCGCGCGACGCTTTCCGCCTGGATCGGGGAACGTCCCTCGCTGGGGAGCCTCGTCGCCGACGGCTGGCTGGAGGAATCGGAATCCGGCCACGACAAGGTGTACCGCGTTCCGCAACAACTATGGGACGCGATCCGCGGTTCCGATCCATCCCACAGCGGCGCGATCCTGGAACCCGGCCATTCCGACGGATTCCGTCCTGTCTTTCCGGAGGAGACCTGGCGCGAGACCGGCGAGCCATCCAACGGACGCCGGATGGCGTGGGTCCTGCAAGGGGCGCCCTCCAGCGGAAGATCCACCTTGGCGAAGTGGATCGCCTCCCGCGAAGGCAAGCGAATTCTGAGGATCCCTTCGGCGATCGCCTCGGCGCCGTGGATCGGACCGCTTTCCGCCGCGCTGGACGCCGTCCCGATGTGGACGTTCGAGACCGTCCCCGGAGAGAGGATCGACTGGACGATGCCCCCGGCGGTCCCGCTCGGCGCGATCCTGCGCGTATCGGGCGACGGAACCGTCCGCACCGACGTCCCTTCGCGGCGGGTGGAGCTCGGGGCCCCCGACCGCAAGGAGCGACTCATCCACTGGATGGACGCCTCGGGCGTCGCGCCCGAGCCGAGGATCCTTGGATTGCGTCTCTCGCGGGGAGCGATCCGCTCCATCGCGCAAGCGGTACCTTGCTGCGACCACGACGGAATCCGTCGGGAGATCGACGTCCGGGGCCGCCATCTCCTCGATGGGATCGCCCGCCGCCTGCCGCCGCCCGGTCCATCGGAAACCCTGGAGCTTTCCAGGGAAGGTCGGACGGAATTCGACGCCCTGGTCGCGCGCTGCAACCACCGCGAACTCCTGGCCGAGACGCTCCCCGGCTCCTTCGGCCACGGCGGGACAGGTGTCCGCGCCTTGTTCAAGGGTCCGAGCGGAACCGGAAAGACGCTGGGAGCCAGGCATCTGGCCATGGCGATCGACCGGCCCTTGCATCGGCTGGACCTTTCGCTCGTGGTCAGCAAGTGGATCGGCGAGACGGAAAAGAACCTGGAAAAGGCGTTCCAGGGCGCCGAGGCGCTGGACGCGGTGCTCTTGTTGGACGAAGGCGACGCGTTGCTCGCGCCGCGCACCGGAGTGGGGAGTTCCAACGACCGCTACGCGAACCTGGAAACGAATTTCCTGCTGCAGCGGATCGAATCGTTCGACGGGATCCTCGTGGCCACCACCAACGCCTTCGACCGCATCGACCCGGCATTCCTGCGGAGGTTCGACGCCGTGGTGGAATTCCCGCTCCCCGAACCGCACGTCCGCCTGGCCCTGTGGAGGCGCCATCTTCCGGCCGACCACGCGGTGGCCGATTCCCGCCTGGAGGAGATCGCCGCCAAGTGCGCCCTGTCCGGCGGCGCGATCCGCAACGCGTCCCTGCACGCGACCCTGCTGTCGCTGGACCGCGGCGCACCGCTTTCCGATGCGACGTTCGTGGAGGCGATCCGCCGCGAATACCGGCGCGTCTCGATGGGGTGTCCCGCGTTCCAGGAGAGCGCGTGACCACCGCGACGGCCGCGCGGGAATCCGCAGGAGCGTCGGAATCCGTCGTCCAGCGACGTCCAGCGTCCTCCGTCGAACCGGAATCGCCGGTCACGGACTCGCGATGGGTCCCGTCCACGTTCCGCGTCCAAACCTCGTCGCTGCGCGTGTCCACCGCCTCCGATCCCGCCGAACGCGAAGCGGAGTCGGTTTCGGAACGGGTCGTCGCGACGAACGTGGGATCGGCGCCGCCGTCCATTTCCTGCGCCCCTTCGACATCCGGAGCCCCCGCGCGCCGTGGCGACGAAGCCGATCTCCGCTCCGAACTCGGCGGAGGCGCCGCGCTTCCTTCCAAGGTCGCGAAATCGATGGGCGAATCGCTGGGCGCCGACTTTTCGGGGGTGCGCATCCACACCGACGCGCGCGCCGCCTCGCTCGCCAACCGGTTCGCCGCCAAGGCCTTCACGGTGGGATCGGAAGTGTTCTTTTCCAAGGGATCCTACCGGCCCGATTCCCCGGAAGGGCGCAAGCTGCTCGCCCACGAACTCGTGCACGTGGTCCAGCAAGGCGGCGCCGGACGGAAAACGTCGTCGGGAGCCGGCGCCAGGAACGTCTCGCGCAGCGCTGCGGGGGTCGTCCAGCGCTTGGGCGTCTCCGACGCGCTCGACTACTTCGCGGACAAGGCGAACCTGATCCCCGGATTCCGGATGCTGACCATCCTGATGGGATTCAACCCCATCGACATGTCGCGGGTGGAGCGCACCGCTGCAAACGTCCTGCGCGCCGTGATCGAGTTCGTGCCCGGCGGGGCGTTGATCACCCAGGCGCTGGACAACCACGGGATCTTCGAGAAGGCCGGTGCGTGGGTGGGAGACCAGCTCAAGGCGCTGGGCGACATCGGGAGCTCCATCAAGCAGGCGCTCAAGGAGTTCATCGACGGCCTGTCGTGGAGCGACATCTTCGATCTGGGCGGCGTGTGGGAAAGAGCAAAGCGCATCTTCACCGATCCCGTGGTCCGCATCAAGGACTTCGTGGTCGGGCTTGCGACAGGATTCGTCACGCTCGTCAAGGACGCGATCCTCAAGCCCATCGGCGCGCTGGCCAAGGGGACCGAAGGCTGGAACCTCCTGTGCGCCGTGCTGGGCAAGGACCCCATCACCGGCGAAGCCGTGCCCCGCGACGCGGAAACGCTGATCGGGGGATTCCTTCGCCTGATCGGACAGGGCGAAGTCTGGGAGAACATGAAGAAGGCCAACGCGATCCCGCGCGCCTTCGCCTGGTTCAAGGGAGCCATGGCGGACCTGGTGGGATTCGTTTCGCAGATTCCGTCGTTGTTCGTGCAGGCGTTCACCTCGCTCGAACTCCTGGACATCGTACTCCTCCCCAAGGCCTTCCTCAAGGTGGGCAAGGTGTTCGGCGGATTCCTGCTGCAGTTTGTGTCGTGGGCGGGGAACGCCATCTGGAACCTTCTGGAGATCATCTTCGATTGCGTCTCGCCCGGAGCGTGGGCACACATCAAGAAGACCGGCGCTGCCCTGAAATCCATCCTGAAGAATCCGCTTCCGTTCATGAAGAACCTGGTCAAGGCCGGGATCGGCGGGTTCGACGCGTTCAAGAAGAACTTCGGGAAACACCTGCAGACCGGACTCATCGATTGGCTCACGGGGAGCCTTCCCGGAGTCTACATCCCCAAGTCGTTCGCGCTCAAGGAGCTCGTGACGTTCGTCCTTTCCGCGCTGGGCGTTTCCTGGAAGATCATCCGCGGCAAGATCGCGAAGGTGGTCGGCGAACCCGCCATGAAGACACTGGAAACCACTTTCGACATCGTGGTGACGCTCGTGCGCGAAGGTCCCGCCGCCGCCTGGGAAAAGATCAAGGACGAACTCGGGAACCTCAAGGAAATGGTGGTCGGCGGAATCGTCGACATGGTGGTCGGGCTGATCGCGCAGAAGGCCATCCCCAAACTCATCGCGATGTTCATTCCGGGAGCGGGGTTCATCTCGGCGATCCTGGCGATCTACGACACCGTGATGGTGTTCGTGCAGAAAATTTCCAAGATCATCCAGGTGGTGACGGCTTTTGTCAACTCCATCGCGCAGATCGCCGCCGGGAACGTCGGCGCGGCGGTGGCCAAGGTGGAAAGCGTCCTGGCGGGCCTGTTGGGCCTTGCCATCAATTTCCTCATGGGTTTCGCTGGACTGGGGAAGATCGCCGACAAGATCATGGGCGTGATCGCCAAGATCCGCGCGAAGGTGGACGCGGCACTGGACAAGGTGGTGGCCTGGATCGCGAAGATGGGGAAGGCCGCGCTGGCGAAGGCGAAAACCGCCATCGGGAACTGGTGGAAAGCCAAAAAGGGATTCGAAGCTCCAGACGGAAAGCGTCATACACTGTATCTGGAAAAAGCCGGCAGCAAGGCCGTCCTGACGATGAGAAGCGATCCTGTCGGCTACAAGGAATTCCTCGCCAATCTCGATCCTTCCAAAGCCGACCCCAAGGCGCTGGCGCTGGCAAAGAAGGTGGACGCGGCCATGGATGCGGCAGCCAGCGAGAATCCGCCGGACGATGCGGCTCAGAAATTGGAGACGCTCCTCGAACAGCTCGCGGCCAAGACCGGCCCCATGATGGCGAAAGCGTCTATCGCCTCGACGGCGCCGATCTACGGAGGGCTTGTCGGCGGATTCGGATCCAGCGCCACCGTGTTGCGCTTGACGAGTTCGCATGGCAAGGGAAGCACCCCGTCGGTGGAAGACGGTCTTTGGGACGTCCTTCGGGCACGCAGGGACGGTGCAGGCAGCTACTACGTCCGCGGCCACCTGCTCAACCACAACATCGGCGGCCCAGGGTCGACCTGGAGCAATCTGACGCCCATCACCCAATTCACGAACAACCGGGCGGACGACTCCATGCTCAAGGTGTTCGAAACACCCATCAAAGACGCGACAACGGCCGGTGAAGCCATCACGTTTTCCGTGACGGCCCAATACGGGCGCTCCCATCCCTTGGCCGCCAAGGCCGCGAAATGGAAGTCCGATCCCGACAAGGACGTTTCCTTGATGGGCAAGGTTATCGAAGCGGAGAAATTCGTGCCTTTGTCGTTGTCCTGCAAAGGCGTCCGCATCGATGCCAAAGGCAAAGCCCTGAAGACCTACGGCCCGCATGTCGTTCCAAACCTGATCGCCGATCGCGAAGCCGACTACCTGTTCGACAAGGTCAGCAAATCCGACTACCGCATCTCGAACAAGACCGCGAAGGAACTTGCGAGCGATCTGGCAGGACTGGACCTGGCCACGGCCACCAAGATCGCGAACAACGGCCCCTACGCTTCCATCGACGAAGTCCCCGCCAAAGCGGGCATTCCCGAATCCTCCTGGAAGCTTGCCCGAGAAACGCCGCGCAAGCGGCTCGTCCCATGACGCAAGTCGATCCGTGACGCAACAGAACCTTGGACGACCTCTGGCTCCAATTCGTACAATTTGATCAGAAACTGTCGTTCGGCATCCTTGCGCCGCACGGCAACCCACCCGCGAAACAGAAGGCCCCCTCCCATGCCACTTTCCGACACCTACAAATGGCTCTCCAAGGAGCCTGGCCCCAAGATGCTCCTGGAAGCCCTCAAGCTCCTGGACGTCGCGGAATTCTCCGGCGATCCCGACAATCCCGTCATCCTTTCCTGGGCGCAGGAGGTGGGCGGAAAAGTGAAGAAGAACTACACCAAGGACTCGATCCCCTGGTGCGGACTGTTCATGGCCGTGGTCGCCAAGCGCGGCGGAAAGACGCTTCCTGTCGATCCGCTGTGGGCCCTGAACTGGGCCAGCTTCGGGACCGCCGTCAAGCAGCCCATGCTGGGCGACGTGCTGGTGTTCGTGCGCCGCACCCCCGAGGGCACCAAGGCGGGCCATGTCGCGCTCTGCGTGGGAGAAGACGACAAGTGCTTCCACATCCTCGGGGGCAACCAGGCCGACAAGGTTTGCATCGTGCGCAAGGAAAAGACCTTCCTCCACGCGGCTCGCCGCCCCAACTACAGGGTGCAACCAGCCAACGTCCGTCGCGTGCTCCTGGACGCGTCGGGGGTCGTTTCCACCAACGAGCAGTGACAAAAACCGTCATCTCGATGGCGCGAATCGACGATTCCATATTACCCGTTCGTCCTGAGGAGGTGTGAGGAAATTAGCGAATCGATCCTCCGTGCGCCCTTCGAGACGCCCATTTCATGGGCTCCTCAGGACGAACGGTTCGTTGCATCTCCTCAAGCATTACGCTAGGCCGCTTCGGCGGTGTCGGCCTGGCTCTCGCCCCACTGGCTGCGACCCAGGAAATCCAGGTATCCGGCCAGTTCGGTCAGCGTGGAGTGTTCCTTCCAGGCCAGCTCCCGAGTGGGATCGTCGACCACCTGGATGTCCGGCACGTGGATCACGGGAATGCCGGCGGCGACCGCCGACCGGATGCCCTGCGACGAATCTTCGATCGCCCAGGCCTCGGCGGGCTCGACTCCCAATCGACGAGCGGCTTCCAGGTAGATCTCGGGCGAAGGCTTGGTCTCGACCACGTCTTCGCCGCAGACCACCACCTTGAGAAGCGGCAACAGGCCGGTGGCCTGCAGGAACGGCGTGGCGAACAACGACGGCGACGAGGTCGCGACCGCGGCGGGAATACCCAGATCCTTGAGCAGTTCCAGTATCTCCCTCGCGCCCGGCTTCACGGTGATCCCCTGGGAACGCATCCGACGCACCAGCACCATCTTCCAGGCGTCCAGCACGTCGTCCGGGTTCAGATCGGCGGGGACATCCGGAGGCAGGTTTTCCAGGAAGATGCGGCGCTTCTGGTCGGCATCGCAAGCCACGGTCTTTTCGATCACTTCGCGCGGCATGTCGATCCCGAATTGCTGGAATGCTTCCTGCCAGCATTCGACAGCCATGCGCTCCGTATCCAACAGGGTGCCATCCATGTCGAAAATCACGGCAACAGGCATTTCGCCAATCAGATTCATGGCCATCGGTAGAAAGCTCCAGTGGTCGGGTGTGCGGCAAAGCTACCCGGTGCTTGGCGATCCCATGGTCCCTTTTTGGACCACAGGGGGGAACCTTCGCTTTTGAACCTTCGAAGTTTCCTGGACAGGCCAAATTTAGTTGCACCCCATGCGAACGCATGCTGCGTTCATTTATTTCCAGGCGTCGCCCCGCTCCTGCAAATCCACTAGAGACAAGGACTTAGCGATTTTTTAGCGAACGCCAACCCCAACCGACAGCGAAGTGGAAAACTTGAGCCCGTGGAATGCGAAACCGCGAGAGGCGATCTGCCCGAGAATATCATCGACATCCAAACCCACGGCAGGCTTTCCCGATTCGATTCCAACATCCTGCTTGTAGACGGAAACGCTTTGATAGTCGCTATCGGTATCTGCGGGGAATGCCATCTTGGATAGATCCGAACCCGCTGGAACCGACAAATACTTGGCTCGATCCATGGAGCTTCGATAGATATCGATGGAAACTCTCGAGTTCCCTCCAGAAGTCCCCTGCTGCTCAGAAGCTTGGGTCTGAGGGGACGCATCGGGCTGAGGGATGGATTCTGGCGAGGGGTGCAGTCTCATGGCGGGTTCATCTCCTGAATACGACGTTCAAGAAGATAAACCAAAATCCACAATTCCCGGGTCCGGAGATGACGCCTCCCTCCCTGGAAAACGTTCACCACAGCCCTCAAGGCGAGGTGATCGATTCCTTGGCGCTCTCCGATTGGAAACGATCCATCTCCACATCGGAAACTTGTGGCAATTCCACGTTCCCCCCCATGTCCACCACTCGGAAGTCCGGAGCTGCGGAATCGTTGGCCAGCAGAACCTTCAGGGTGTCGAGACCTTCGCGGAAACCATCGTCGGCCAACCGGAAGGTTCCCCAGTGGATCGCTATCGAGACCTTGGCGCCGACCCGCTTGGCAGCGGAGATCGCTTCGGCCGGATCGATGTGCTGCGGATGCATGAACCATCGCGGCAAATAGGCCCCGATCGGGATCAAGGCAAGATCGATAGGCCCGATACGCGCTCCGATCTGATCGAAATGGGGGCCGTCGCCCGTATCACCCGCGAAATAGACGACTCCGGCCGGGGTTTTGACCACGAACCCGCCCCAAAGCCGCGTGTTGCGATCCCAAGGCCAACGAAGCCCGTGATGGTAGGCCGGCACCAGCGTCACGGTGTCGCCCGACGGAAGCTGGGTGCTTTCCCACCAATCCAGCGCCACCACCTTCTCGAACCCGGCTTTCTTCAACAGATCGGCGGTGCCCAGCGGCGCGATCGCCAAGCGCGACCGTTCCTTGGCCAGGCGCTCCAAGGTCGGCATGTCGCAATGGTCGTAGTGGTCGTGGCTCACCAGGACGGCGTCGATGCGCGGCAGGTCTTCGAACTTGACCGCCGGACGGGCGAACCGCTTGGATCCGACCCAGGACCACGGCCCGATCCGATCGCTCCACACCGGATCCATCAGGATGTTGTTGCCCGGAGTCTGCACCAGCACCGTCGCGTGCCCCACCCAGGTCGCCCTGACCCCCGAAACCACGGAAAGCGGGGGAACCACCGGCTGCACAGGCACGCTGTCGGGCCATGGATGCTTCTTGCGCGTGAAGCTCCACTTGAGGACCGACCAGGGTGACACGTTCAAGGGAGGGATGTTGAAGAACCGATTTCCGTCCTGGTGGTCGGAAATCGTCGACTTCTCGGAACCACAGGCGGTCAGGAGGGCGATGAGCGGAAGGCTGCGCATGAGCGCAATGTACAGGCACGAGCCGGGTTTCGCGCTCCGCTCCCGCGTCCACATGTGATCCCGTTCACGATCGGTGAACACTTTCCGGCGACAGGGAGGTCACCGCCCCCAACGTTCCATGATCCCGTCGTAGGCGTCGATGCGGCGATCGCGCAAGAACGGCCAGGTCTGGCGAGCCTTCTCGATGCGGTTCCTGTCGCAATCCACCACGGCGGTTTCCGGATTCTGGTGCGTCGACTGGTGGAGCACGCGTCCTTCGGGATCGGCCACGAACGAGCCTCCCCAGAATTCCAGGCGGCCTTCGCGGCCCACGCGGTTGGGCGCGGCCACGAACACGCCGTTGGCGATCGCGTGCGCTCGCATGGAAACCTGCCAGGCTTCGTACTGCACCGGACGCAACGCGCGGTCTTCCAGATCGTCCCAACCGATGGCGGTGGGGTAGACCAGGATCTCGGCGCCTTGCAGCGCCGTGAGACGCGCGGCTTCGGGGTACCACTGGTCCCAGCAGATGAGCACGCCAATACGTCCCACCGCCGTGTCGAAGGCCTGGAATCCAAGATCGCCGGGCGTGAAGTAGAACTTCTCGTCGAACCCGGGATCCTGCGGGATGTGCATCTTGCGGTAGATCCCGGCCAAGCTGCCGTCGGCGTCGCACACCACCGCGGTGTTGTGGTACAGCCCCGGCGCGCGCTTTTCGAACAGCGACCCCACGATCACGCAACCCAGCTTGCCCGCCAATTCCTGCAGCCTCGAAGTGGTGGGTCCCGGGATCGGTTCGGCGCGATCGAAGTGGTTCACGTCCTGCCCCTGGCAGAAGTAGGGACCCATGAACAGTTCCTGCGTCAAGATCAAGGTCGCGCCCTGCTTGGCGGCTTCGTGGGCCTGATCGCGAAAGCGGTTCCAGCAGATCTCGGGATCTTCGGAGGCGGCGTGCTGGCACAGGGCCACGCGGAGCGGAAGACTCATGGGGAATTCTCCAGGGCGGGTGCCGGGTACATCCCGGCGCGGGATCGGTGCACCAGGTACAGGTCGGCCAGCACCAGCGCGGCCATGGCTTCGACGATGGGGACGGCGCGCGCGACGACACAAGGGTCGTGGCGTCCGCGGGCGGCGAGAACGCCCGCGTTGCCGGCCTTGTCGACCGTCTCCTGCGGGCTTGCGATCGTTGCGGTGGGCTTGAAGGCGATCCGGCAGTCGATCGGCTCGCCCACGGCGATGCCGCCCTGGACGCCGCCCGAATCGTTCTTGGTTTGACGGATCTTGTCGCCATCGACCGCCAGCGGATCGTTGTGGACCGATCCCCTCAGGCGCGAACCCGCGAACCCGGAGCCGATCTCGAATCCCTTGGTGGCCGGAATGGAAAGCATGGCCTTGGCCAGTTCGGCTTCCACGCGGTCGAACACGGGCTCGCCCGCTCCCACGGGAGGATGCTCGATCCACAGACGCACCACGCCGCCCACCGAATCGCCGTCGCCGCGGGCCCGCAGGATGGCTTCCTCCATGGCCGCGCTCGCCGCGGGGTCGGGGCAGCGGACCAGGCTCGACTCCACCTGCTCCAAGGTGACGGATTCCGGGTGCTCCACCGAGGCGTCCACCTTCTCGACCGACTGCACCCATCCCAGGATGCGGGTCCCGGCGACATCTGACAGAATCTGTTTGGCCAGGGCGCCCGCCGCCACGCGCGCGATGCTCTCGCGCACGCTGGAACGCCCGCCGCCGCGATGGTCGCGGAAGCCGTACTTGAGGTCGTAGGCGCGATCGGCGTGCGAGGGACGGTAGAAGCTCGCCATCTCGGAATAGTCGCCCGACCGCTGGTCCGTGTTGCGCACGACCATGCAAAGCGGAGTGCCGGTGGTGAACCCCTGGAAGGTGCCCGACAGGATCTCGACCGCGTCGGCTTCCTTGCGCTGGGTGGTCAGCTTGTTCTGGCCGGGACGGCGGCGATCGAGATCGCGCTGGATCGCCTCGAGGTCGACGCGCAGCCCCGACGGCAATCCGTCGATGACGCATCCGACCGCGGGACCATGGCTTTCGCCGAACGTGGAGACGCGCAGAAGGCGTCCGTGGACATTACCCATAGGGCTGCAAAGGTAGCGCCAATCGGCCGACGTGCCGGCCCTCCGACCGCGACAAACCACCCCGCAGCAAGCTTCGGGGCATCAGACCCGAGAAGAATGAACCGCCCTTCCGGCTCCCGTGGAGCACCGGAGGCGCGAACCGTCACGGCTTCTTTTTCTTCTTGTCCACCCGGTCGATGATGGGGGCCAAGGTGGATGGCCCCGCCAGCAGGTCGTCGCGCAGCTCGGCGAGATTGTCTTCCAGCACCTTCGAAACGGCACGGTACGGATAGACGGTGGTGCCCACCAGATGGGCCACGCTGGTGATCACGATCCCTTGCTTGTCCTGCTTCAGACGAAAGCGCAGACGGATCCTGGCAGCCGGAACCGGAGGCGAATTGAACAGGAACGCGGTCAGTTCGGGGTCCGCGTGGCGGAGGAACTCGATGCTGTCGCCCTTGTTGACGGAAAGCGTCCATCCGCGCCCCATGACCCGCGGGATCATCCGGGTACGCACAGATTTCATGTCGTGCTTTTCCACCAGGATCGACGGCCGCGGCTCGGGGCCGACGGAATCGGGTGCCAATCGCGGCGCGGAAGGCGCGACCGGAGGTGGCGCGGGCGTCTTGGCGGCAACCGTATCGCGAGGCTCCGGAGTCGGAACTGGCGGAGTCGGAGTGGATTCCTTCGGAGCAGGAGTCTTGCCGGCGCATCCCATGGCGATCACCGCCAAAGAAACCAAACCGGCCCAAGTGAGGCTGGGTCGACGCATGCTCCCAAAATAAACCACCCCGCAGCAAGCTGCGGGGTATTTTCTGGCCAGAAATCTCGGGACTGATGACACGAAGCAAGCTTGGCACCAGAGGTGCCCCGCCAAGAATTGG